>Ga0315282_10005382_pt1 | contig 21867 bp, 25 predicted proteins | sample YL17G07_20_MG_FD_203693 | JGI IMG/M metagenome (GOLD analysis project Ga0315282, IMG submission 203693) | Sediment microbial communities from Yellowstone Lake, YNP, Wyoming, USA - YL17G07_20 | ecosystem: Environmental > Aquatic > Freshwater > Lake > Sediment | place: USA: Wyoming | collected... | reverse complement strand
TTGTGGCAAAATACTTTAGTGGGATCCATAATCTGACTCTCCTTTCATTTTTTGAGTATATAAAAGGATGTCAATGGATCCCTTTTTTGTCAATATTCATCTCCACGTTTTAGTGGAGAGCTATCCAACACAGAATGAGTCAGGATTAATAGATATTAAGAAGAGAATATACCACCTGCTTGTAAATGCTGGCGTCAGTGAAAACATAGCGTCAGAGCTGATGGGGAGATACTCCGCTGATAGGATAGTCCGTCAACTGCGAATGCTCCCATTCAGGAATGCAAAAGAACCGGCAGCGATGCTGGTCAAAGCCATCAAGGAGGACTGGTCTGCTCCAGCGGCATACATCGTCAGGCAAAGGGAGGAATCAGTCAGAAAGGCTAAAGCTGAATCAGAAGTTAAGGATGATGAAGCGAGAAAGCTCTGGCAGAGACAGATCGAGGAAGCGAGGTCCAGACTCAGTCCGGCGGAACTTGATGAGATAACCAGAATCGCAAAAGAAAAGGTCAGCGGGGAGCTAATGGGAGTCTTTCACGGCGATGTCCCTGAGATACTTGTTAGGACAGAGGTTAACAGGATCATCGCTAAAAAATATCTACATGAAGAATAAAGATACAAAAAGGTCGGTAAGACCGGAGAACCCGATGCCGCTTGCTCTGACCCAGAGGGATAAGGACATGCTGTCCAGGATATGGCAGGACAAACTGCTCTATGCGACACAGATCAGGAGGATATTCTTTAACTCAAAAAGCGCAGCGAATATGAGACTGCACAGGCTGTGGGAGAACGGGTATCTCGAAAGGTGTTTCCTACCGACACTAATCTTACAGGGGTCATCAGAGGCACTATATTTCCTGGATAAAAAAGGGGTTGATACTGTGTCCACAGGACTGGGTATCGAGAGGACGAAGGTATTGCAGGGGATACGCTACCTCAAGTGGAAGGTGAATACCAAGAGCTTCCTTTTGACACTGGACCACACACTGGCAGTGGCTGAGTTCAGGATAGCATTTGAAGAAGCGTGCAGAATTCATGATGGCATTAAATTTGAGCGATGGGTATCTGAAAGGGAATGTCAGGACGAGTATAGGTTAAGAAGACCATTTATGGGTAAGGTAATCGGTAAGCTCCGTCCAGACGGGTTCGTCCAGTACCGTCATGATGACAGGCTGTTCTCGTCATTTGTGGAGGTAGACCTTGCCACCATGTCAAACAGGGCATTTGAGGAGAAGGTTCAGAGATATATGGACTACAGCAAGTCAGGCGGGTATGAGAAGCGATATAAGGCAAAGTATTTCAGAGTGCTTGTTGCCACAGTTGGCGGGCAAAGGCTTGAGAATCTGAAGAGAACCACAGAGAAACTTACAGACAGCATATTCTGGTTCACAACGATAGGACAGATATGCAAGGAAAGGCTTTTTGACAAGGTGTGGCAAAAGGCAGGTAAGGATGGCTTATATTCATTACTCGTTCCGCCGAGTAACGGAAGAACAGCGGAGCTGAGAAACGGAAGAACCGAATCTCGTTCCGGTTCCGGCGAAGGCTGGAAGTAACGGGAAAGCAGAACTTGATAGGACATGAAAAGCGTGTCCTATACAGATATAATAATCATTTTTATCTTTGTTTATCTGCTCTGGAACATCCCCATCTTCACAGGTGGGGAGGTATCAGAGCAGAACCTTAAAAATTTGAATGTCCAATATAACCTTTTTCGCACGGACGGACTACCGTGGCGAGGATAAAGCATTCGGAATAAGGAAGGAGGATAGGAGATACCATGCCTACGTCATCGGCAAGACTGGTATGGGCAAGACCACACTGCTTCTGAACATGATCCTGTCTGACATATTATCAGGTGAAGGTGCAGGGGTCATTGACCCGCACGGCGACCTTGCTGAGACCATACTAGATTACATACCTTCGAGAAGGATAAATGACGTGGTATACTTTGACCCATCGGACATAGATTATCCAGTATCATTGAATATCCTTGAGAGGACACCACCAGAGAGAAGGCACATAGTGGTATCAGGGCTACTCTCTGTATTCAAGAGATTGTGGCGTGAATTCTGGGGTCCGAGGATGGAGCATATATTCAGGAATGCCATACTTGCTCTGCTTGAGTATCCCGGAAATTCAACGCTGTTGGGGATACAGCGTATGCTTCACGATCCGGATTACAGAGAAAGAGTCATAAAGAAGGTTAATGACCCCGTTGTTAAGGCTTTCTGGGAGGAGGAGTTCAGAGGATACTATCAGAGATTACAGTCAGAGGCATTGTCTCCCATACAGAACAAGGTAGGTCAGTTCCTATCGACGCCATTAGTCAGAAACATCGTGGGACAGGTTAGGACAAAGATAGACTTCAAAGGGCTGATGGACGATGGGAAGATACTGATCTGCAATCTTTCTAAAGGGAGAATAGGCGAGGAGAACTCGTCATTACTTGGCTCTTTAATAATCACAAAGCTACAGCTTGCTGCGATGGAGAGGATTGATACGCCGGAAGATCGCAGAAGGGATTTCTACCTCTACGTTGACGAGTTCCAGAATTTCGTCAACACCGATGTATTCTCCCATATCCTTTCCGAAGCAAGGCAATATAGGCTATGTCTTACGATGGCACACCAATACGTATCCCAGCTTGATAAAAGCGTTATGGAAGCTGTGTTTGGGAACGTGGGAACCATCCTCTCTTTTGCAGTAGGCGCTACGGATGCCGAACTGCTTGAGACCATTTTCTACCCCGTTTTTTCCAGAAATAACCTTCTGAACCTCGACAAACACAGCATCTACCTGAGGATGGCGATAGATGGCAAGAGCAGTCATCCCTTCTCTGCAAGGACATTACCACCATTTCATGGGGTTGAGTTTCAGGGGAACAGAGATAAGGTGATACGGGTTTCAAGAGAACGATATGCAGAATCGAGGAATGATGTGGAAGATAAAATAAAGAGATGGATGTCCTCTTGTTAAGGTCATTGACGGTTTTAGTCATTGAATACAGCTTAACCATGTCCTCCTCAATCTGTCTCTTACTATAATCAGACCCAATATTAGAGATTACTTGGCTTCTTTAGCCACTTCATCTTCTGATCCCAAAAGTTTCAGAAACTCGTTGGGGATTTCTATGGATATTCTTTTAGGCATTTTCTGTTTTATAAAGTGAATGTGATAATGAATAATTACTGAATGCTACTTATATAATCCTCAAGCGATTTCACAAAAACAAGGTCATCTTTTACTGCATTGTAAAGCTCAATATCCGCCGTCCAGAGCAAGCATCCTCTTTTTTCAGCAAGAGCAACATAAAATGAGTCATAGAGCCATCTAAGCCTAAATTGCTTCGCAATCTCCCAAGTTCGATCACGTAAATGAACGGTTGGCAATAGCTCAACAGGCAAGCCTTTCAAATCCTCAAATGCGATATCACCCTCTTTGATGGTTATTTCACCGATGTATACTTTCTTTCGAATTGCGCCATATATTTCAGCATCAAAAAAATGTGGAGCAATTAGCCGTGTTTCAGTGTCTAAAGCATCCAATATTAAGGCTTTTGCTTTTTCTGAAAGGTGTTCTTTGACCACTGTTTTCACTGCAATATTTGCATCAATACACCATTCCATCAGATGCCTCCTATCTACTTGCTCTTTCGTCTCTCAACTCTCGTATAATCTGCACACTGTCAGATGTTTCCTTCATTTGCTCGCGGTGTCTATCGCATTTAGCCAGCCATCTTTTAAAGGCTTTCTTATCAGTGGCATTTCTTCGGGCTTCTTCCGACAACCACCAGCCCTGTGTGACAATTTCGACTTCTGTTCCATCAGGAAGCTCTACTCCTTGTTCTAATACGATTATGTTATCTTTTACCACGCCTTTGTATCCCATTAATGATCACCTCTCATCTTTTGGTAATTAAAACAAAATTCCTTAATAATTATAACGCTATTCATGGAACTTGAGCAAGCATTTTCTCAGGTTTTCTAGACTGAAATCTGGACATCAAAGAACCATTAGAAGGTTTATGATTGGAAGATTAGAAATAGAGGCTGACAAATCTTCTAATATGTATCCTTCCAATCTACGGTTCTAGGGTTTCGGAACGGTGAAACCGTGCTGAGGGGTGTCCAGTCATCAGTCCAGAAATAGGAATAGACAAATTCACTGGACTGAAGCAGCACTTTAACAAAATAACAAGGAGGACAAAATGAATAGAGAGCTTTTAGAGAAACCGTTTGAGAAAGAACAGATCAAACAGCGCAAAGGAAACTTCGGGGATACGATCGACTACGTGGAAGCACACGCTGTCATTCAGCGACTAAACGACGCCTTCGATGGGCAGTGGAGCTTTGAGGTTATATCCCAGGAGAACAATGGCACACAGGTGATGGTATTGGGCAAGCTGACAGCAGATGGCGTATCAAAGACCCAATTCGGGTGCAGCAGCATCACTACCAACTCCAAGACAGGTGAGATTGTATCTTTAGGGGACGATTGGAAAGCGGCAACGAGTGATGCGCTAAAAAAATCCGCTTCATTATTTGGGATCGGGCTTCACCTTTACGGCGCTGACAAGAAAGACCAACCATCAGAGCATAAAGGTAAAGGGATGTCCGAGAAATCCCAACCAAAAGGTGGAGCGACCATCACCAAAGAGCAGTTAGCTCAAATCAAGGAACTGAGGACGAAGCTTGGCTGGACGCCTGAAAAAGTGCAGGAACATTCCAAGACTATGTTTGGCATCGAAAAGGTTGAAGCACTTAACCCCACGATGGCAACTGCACTGATTGCTTATCTGCAAAACCAGGGCAATGGCAAAGGAGCTGATTATTGATGAGAATACCAGACGAAGAGAAACCGCATTTCTCCATCTCCCAGCTTAACTGCTACCTGCAATGCCCATTGCAATACTATTTCCAATATGAGCTAGGCATCGCCTGGGAGAAGACCCCATCAGCAGTAGTATTTGGCAGCACCGTGCATGCTGCTGTTGAAGCCATCAATAAAGGTCTGATGGACGACAAGCCCTTAAAGAACATCGATGCAGAGAACGTTTTCCTAGACTCATGGAAGGATAACCTGAAAGAGAACCAGATCGCATGGAAGGAAGACCCATCAGAGCTTTTCGAGAAAGGTAAGGTACTGATACAGCTTTACTACGATAAAATGCGAAATGAGAAGCCTACCGAAGTGGAATTGCCGTTCAGACTGCCGCTCGTGGATCCATCCACAGGGCTCTTCATCGAAACGCGGGATGTGGTTGGTAAATTAGACGCCATCTTAACGGATGATACGATAGTAGAGATCAAGACCACAAACAGAAGTCCTGTTCAGCAGGAGATCGATCAGAACATCCAGCTTACACTTTATTCGTGGGTGTTCCGTATGCTTTATGGCAAGCCGGAGAAAGCCATCAAGGTCGTCTCGCTGGTTAAGACCAAGGATCCTAAGGTTATCATCACAGATACCTGGAGAGCGGCAAGGGAACACTCTTGGCTGATCGCCACTTTCGCACAGGTGATCCGCGGGATAGAGATGAAACTGTTTTATCCCAATCCCATAGGCGGCTTCGGGTGCTTTAACTGCCAGTATCAGGAGAAATGCAAAGAGGGTGATGACGATGCGTATTCGTTCAAAGACCTTCAAGGAATGGCTGTTGCATAGTAAAAAAGACCTTTCTGACATCGCCACATAGGGGTAAGAATGAGGTTTCCTAGAATGGTTTATTGCCAGGATACCAGTCATCTTTACAGGAAATTTAAGCAGGGAGATCTGGGATATTTTGGTAAATGAAAATGTCTGACTTTGATAATGTTTTTGACTTTATTAGCCAGACATTTAATAATCGCTCAAAAGGGGTAGAAACTCCAGATCAATTTGAAGCAATGCTCGTGTGGTATGTTGCTGAAAGAATGCAAGCGAGGTGAACAATGGAAGATGATCTTAACAAAGCTTTTATTGAAAGCTTAAAGCGCATGGGCTTTAGCCAGGAAGAAGCCGAAAAGACACTGGTTGAGCTAGTCATTATACAGAAAGGCAGGATATGGGGACACGCTCATTTGGAGGATATCCCTAAGATAGCTCATAGGGCTTTAGATTGGCAGCACAATACATCCATTACCTTGAAAATATCCAGAGAGGGCGATGATGACTATGACGGTCATCTGGAGATAGAGGTAGTGGATATACAGAAAGGAAAGTGACTGTGAATATTGCCTTTTACGACAGCACGGAGGAGATGCTGGACGATTTGAACCAAGCTATGCAGGCGGCTGATGAGAAGGTGAAGCCATGGCAGGCACAGATAAAGAAAGGCGACTGCTTCTGGTACGATACGGAATATGGCTTCAAGATATATGGAGAGGTGTTGAAGAACGCCTTCTGTTCTTCCGTCACTCGGCGGAACGAGAATCGTGAGAAGCATCTCAGGAATTACCGTTTCTGCAAGTGCTACTCAGAAGTCTGCCCGGAAGGAGAAACAGGGGACGTACATACGTCTGTAGTTGGCGGATTGCTGACCAGAGCGGAGTTTGCAGAGAGAATAAAGGCACTTTAACAACCATAAAGGGGGATAGTATGAATTACTATCCCTCGTATATTCAAAAGACGAAAAAGTGACATATAACAAGCGAAAATGGCATTGTGAAAAATAAAACTGAAAAAACACGAAGACACAGAGAGTTAAGGGAGGAAATAAAGAAACTCTATATTCTTCGTGCCTCAGTGTTTATATATTTCACAGTGCCATGAGTGAAGGAGTCTCAGTTCCGCTGAGTAGGGGGATAAAGGAGGATAGAGAAATGGCAACACTAAACAAGGTTTTTCTTATAGGGAATTTGACGAGAGACCCGGAATTGAAATACATAACCAGCGGAGTTGGTGTAACCAAATTCGGATTGGCAGTCAATAGGACATACAATTCATCGGACGGTGAAAAGAAAGAGGATACTTGCTTCGTGGACGTAACCGCATGGGACAAGCTGGCTGAGGTGTGCAATGAGCATCTCAACAAAGGACGTCTGGTTCTCATCGAGGGACGACTGCAATACCAGTCGTGGAAGGATGATGACGGCGCCAAGCGAAGCAAAATAGAGGTGGTCGCTCAGAATATTCAGTTTCTTGGCGGTAAATCAGACGATCAAAATGATGAAGGCACGGACGATTCGGACATACCATTTTAACAGGAGGGGAAAGTGAATAACGCTCAGTTGCAGAATATAGCGGAATCAGTCCAGAATGGGACACTGTGGAGACTCGGTATAGATGACAGTTTCAGGTTCAACTGCAAGCAGTGCGGGAGGTGTTGTGTAAACAACACCATAATTGTGAACACTTATGACATCATCCGTATGAGACACACGCTGAAGATGACCACAGGGGATATTATAGCCAATGATCTGTTGAACTTCAATGTGGGACCAAACAGCGGGATGCCAATAGCCACCATCAGGTTCAGACGGATAGATGACGACCTAAGCGTATGCCCGTTTCTTGCGCCGGTATATCAGGCAGCATCACTAGATGATCTCAGAAGCAGAATACAAAAGGGCAGTGTTAATACGAATGGCCTAACAAGGGCAAAGAATTGTCATGGCGATGACATATTCCTGTGTGGTATCCATCCTGACAAGCCGTTCAGGTGCAGAGCATACCCACTGGGCAGGATATTCGAGAGTCCGGAAGGCACTTTAGACATTACAAACTCTGAGAGCTACTGGTTCCACGTAGAACTGCCCGACTACTGCAATGGCTCGGAAGTAAATCGTACAGTGCGAGAGTGGATCGCATCTCAAGGTATGAAGGAGTATCTTGGGACGTCCACCAGATGCACGTCAATGCTTGATAAGATAGCTAAAGCTAATGTTCTCAACAATGAGGATATATCAGCTTTAGCTTTCACAATCCTCTATGACTTTGACACCATAATGAAAAATGAGATGTCGGATGCAGAGACGCTGAATCTCGTAGAGAAAGCTGTTGATATGTTCATAGAGATAGCATCGGAAAAATCCAAAAATATATTAGCTCTTTCACAAAACTGATCAAGGGCAGGACGTCTGTATGAATCCAGATGTCCTGCCATATTTCTTTATATTTCTGGATTCGCATTTGCCTATCAGTAAGTGCTGGGCAGATGCCAGTCCGGAATGAAAGCTCTTTAACAAGCATTGGCAAATGGTTCTTTAGTTTCAACACATTATATAATCTATACACTTCTGGACTGGGTTTGCCAAATATAACAGGAGGAAACATAAGATGAAAGGCGATGGAGACAACGGAAAGATAAATAACACTCAAAGGAAAATCTTGTCTCAACTTGCAGTGGAATTATTGGATAAGAAGATACAACGTGCAAGGGATGAGTCCGGCGATCTGGTGGCACAGATCAAGTGTAAGGTCAGAGAGGAACTGGGTATCACGGCTATGGACATAGAGATTGATACTATGCAGAAACAGATTGAAGCGTTACAGAAGAAAAAGGAAGAGATCGGATTCAGCAAGTATAGAAACGATACCTTGATACATGGCTCAAAGGCAAAGATGCTTCTGGATCAAAGGACGTCTACTGCCAGCCAGAAAGTGAAGTCTCTTGAGGAAAAGAAGACCGATATGGTCAGTAAGATATGGACTTCCACTACCATGACTGAAGCGTTGGCACTCCTTGACGAAGTGAAAGGGGATGGATGATGTCACATTTTACGAATGTGCAGGTGCAGATAAAATCGGCGAAGGACATCATAGAGTGCCTGACGGAAATGGGCTACCAAATTATCAATGTGAAAACGGTGACAGGATACGGGAAGACGAAGGAGATGGTGGATTTCGCTGTGAAGACCGAAGGTTACAGCATTGGTTTCAGGCGCAATAACGAAGGCGTCTTCGAGATCGTGGCGGATTGGTGGGGAGTGAAAGGCGTGACGGAGAAGGAGTTCGTATCCATGCTGTGCGCAGCTTACGCTGAGAAAAAAGTGCGATCATTCGCACAGCGCAAGGGATTCAGGCTCGTTGAGGAGTCAGCAGAATCCGGGAAGCAATTCCTGCTTGTGAGGAGGAGCTACGTATGAAAGAGATAGATACACTCATAAGGGCGGCGTATCCACTAATCTACATAGTCACCTACGAGGAGAACGAGTAGAAGCATGTATCAAGGACGTGGCGGCAGAGCGCAACAGGCAGTTCCTTACGTGGTCATGTATAGACGGTGTAGTTCGGAACAATACAAGCAATGAATCCACAAAGGACCCCTTAGCTGCGCTGGATTACGTCAGCGGATTCAGAGAACCAGCAGTATTTGCATTCATGGACATCCACCCCTTTATGGACGACCCCGTGATAGTGAGAAAACTGCGGGAGCTTGCTGATACGCTCAAACCGCAGAGCAAGACACTGATCATCGTATCACCGATACTGAAACTAACCTTTGAGCTGGAGAAACAGGTCACAGTCATAGATTGGCCACTGCCGGATAAGGATGATATATCCCATCTTCTGGATGATATAGTAGAGAAGATGAAACCCAGATTGAAGTTAAGCCTATCATCAGAGGAACGTGAGGGTATAACCAAAAGCGGTATGGGGCTTACGCTTGACGAGATAGACAACGTGTTCGCAAGATCACTCGTGAAGCACAGGAACGTAATCCAGGATGAGATAGTGTCGGAGAAGGAGCAGATAATACGGAAAAGCGGGATACTGGAATTCTTTCCGGTTAGCGAAAGCCTTACAGACGTGGGTGGAATGGACAACCTGAAACTCTGGCTGACAAAACGTGGCCACGCATTCTCCGAGAAGGCTAGGGAGTTCGGACTGCCACAGCCAAAGGGCACTCCTTCTCGGTGTGCAGGGGTGCGGCAAATCCCTTATATGTAAGGCATCCGCTTCATTATGGAAGATGCCGCTGTTACGCTTTGACGTAGGCAAGGTGTTCTCAGGAATTGTGGGTAGCTCTGAGGAGAATATACGGAAGGCGATCAAGACAGCGGAGGCAATAAGTCCATGTATATTATGGATCGATGAGCTTGAGAAGGGGTTATCTGGGATACAATCAAGCTCATTCTCTGATGCAGGGACCACTGCCAGAGTGTTCGGTACTTTTTTAACGTGGCAGCAGGAGAAATCAGTGCCAGTGTTTACCATAGCCACGTGTAACTCGGTGGAGAACCTGCCGCCTGAACTGCTCAGAAAGGGGAGATTTGACGAGATTTTCTTCGTTGATCTCCCATCCGATGCTGAGAGAAGAGAGATATTCTCCATCCATATATCAAAGCGTAATAGGGATCCAGAATTTTTCGATCTTGATACGTTGTCGAAGGTATCATCCGGGTTCAGCGGCGCTGAAATAGAGCAGGCTGTTATATCAGGGATGTTTGACGCATTTGACGATGACGCTGAACTTGGGACAGAGCATATACTGCAAGCAATCTATGATACAGTGCCGTTATCCGTGACTATGAAAGAGGGTATAGAGCATTTGAGGAAGTGGGCATCCACAAGAGCGATACCAGCTTCTGAGACTGTTATGGTCACAAATGAGAATGTGAGGAATGTGGAGATATAACAAATATACAATCGCTAAAAAGGAGTGATAGGTATGGCGATACAGAATGAACTGGCGTTTGAATTGGGGCTGGAACAACAGCTATTAACGCCGATAGACGAGAACTGGGTATTGAAGCTCATGCAAAAGGGAGTATTGGTTGCACTTCATATAGGCTACTGGAGACCATACTCCAGACTGAGCGAGAGCGAACTGGGCATATCTGAGGATGGATCGGTCAAGGAATACCTCCAGCTTGGTAGGAAGAAGCTTCTCCCACCGGAGATAGTATCAAAGCTTGAGAACATAGAGAAGCACGCGAGATATGCACTGGAGGAGAACAGCTTCAAGTGTTTCTGGGGAAGGTTTGTGCCTGTGACTGCGTGGAACAGGTGGCGTGATGAGAACGAGGGTATCAAAAATCAATTCTATACCATCAGGGATGAGGTGATAACAAACCTACCTGAGAGCATCGGTCAATTGAGGGATATATATACACAGATGGCTATGGAGGCATATAAAAGGTCAAAGTATGACTCCGAAGCACAGGTTCCAGAAAACTATACTGAGACGTTCATATCCAGATGTCTTGAGCAGATCCCATCGCCGGATGATATGAGAAGGTCATTTCGATACGAGGAAGTATATACGTATATCCCATTACCAAGCCAGCTTAAAATACAACAGAGCGGGTCACCGGAAGATATGATGCGCCGTCAGGTGGCTCAGGTGATGAATAACCACAAACAGGAAATGGTGGCTGACTTTCTAGCGGAGATAAACGCCAGCCTTAGAGAAACGGTCATACAAGTTTGCCAAAGTGTAAGGGATAGCATTAAACGGAATGACAGGCTTGTGCCAAGGTCAGTCATGGGATTGAGGAATCTGTTGTCAAAGTTGGAACGGCTTAATTTCCATGATGACGATCAACTGACAAAGATGATGAATGATATACGGAGTGAGATAGACAAACCAGCGGATAAGAGGGATATACCCAACCTTGACGCTGTATTGAGCGAGGTACTGGATTCATGCAGGGAGCAGATACAGGAGATAGAGTCATGGAGGCCATCGAGGTACGAGGCACTGGAACTCGTTGATGTTCTCAGCTCCGCTGAGTCAGGGGAAGCACTTCACGTTCCGCCGTGCAACGGAAGAGGAGAAAGATGACAGCGGATGAATTGGCTTCAAGGCAGAGAAAAGCTATGTCCTTGAGTGTGACTGTGGTTGATGATGGGTATTCAGTGCCATCTTCTGATGGTGGGGAGTATCTGGTCTCTTGTATGGATGACGGAAGGCTTGTCTGCAAGTGTATTGATTTTACTATACACAAGGCAGACAGCGAGTGGAAATGCAAGCACGTCCTTGCTGTTATACTCTTCCTGCAAAGGAATATGTCCCGCCCATCACCTACCAGGTATACCAAGAGGACAAGGTATGACGTTATCGATCTGGGTTAGACTGAATAAAAGTGAATCTGAGAAAAAATTGTATCAATACATCAGTCAAGGAAAGTAGGCATCCTACTCAAGAGAAGCAAATTGTATCAACTGTCTATGTATGACGAAAAAATGTAATTTCATACACAGTAAAGAAGCGAGGTGATGAAAGCTTGAGGGAAGAAAAGATACGGATAGTTATTATGCCTGATGGCAGCAGTTCGGTGGAAGTGCTGGGCGTTAAAGGCAAGCGGTGCCTCAAGATGACCGAGGAACTGGAAGGGGAGTTAGGAAGTGTCACACAGCGGAAAGCGAAGGCGGAGATGCAGGAGAAAGAAACGGTTGTCACTAACCACAAAGTGCAGGATATTCATAGACGCTGACGGTAGTGTGACAATCACGTCACTCTGGGGTGATCTCATTCCACTTGTGAAGGAGTTAGGTTATATAAGCACGAAAAATGAAAGCGAGGTGAGATAATGGAACTGACGTTTAGAAAAGAGGATATGATGGCGCAGATGAAGATAGTGAATATGGCAGTGGGTAACAGCCATATACCCATACTATCCAATTTGCTTATATCCACGACTAATGACCCGCTTGCTGGTCTACTTGGCTCAAACACAGATGGTAAGATATACCTTGCTGCGACAGACCTTGAGATCGGGATACGCGTTTCCGTGGATGGCCAGGTAACTGATGGCGGCTCTATAACGATACCGGCAAAGAAATTCGCTGCGATGGTGAAGGAAATGACGGATTCTGAGATACATCTGGTGACAACACCTGATGGCAAGATCAATATAAATTGTGGTTCAGCCAAGTTCAGGATAGCTGGATTGCCAGCAGATGAGTTTCCGCCGCTGATAGATGAGAAAGATAATGATAAAAAGCTATCTTTTGTCTCTATGGATGCCAATGCGTTGCTGATGATGATCCAGCAGACGTCCTATGCCGCTTCGAGAGAGGAGACTAGGTATTTCCTAAATGGCGTTCACATAAGCCTGAAGGAAAAACAGGTGAAGATGGCAGCGACTGATGGCAAGCGATTAGCTGTCGCTACTGCAAGCATGGATGATGCGACTATGGAAGAGAAACAGGGCATAATTCCTACCAAGGCAGTGGAGCGTCTCAAGGAGATGCTATCATCCGCTGCAATTGTGAAGATATGCCTGGATAATAGCCGAATCGTTTTTGACATGGGTGATATTACCCTCGTGTCAAGGCTTATCGAGGGGGAATATCCCGACTATGAAAAAGTGATACCAGTAGAGAACGGCATAAGGCTGACGATGGATACAGGAAAACTGCTCTCCATAGTTAAGCGAATTGGGACGATGGCTAACCCTAAGACGCCGGGGTTGATGATAGAAACCATAGGCGATGTCCTGAAGGTGAAGGCGTCAACACCGGAATTCGGTGAGGGTTACGAAGAAACGCAAATAAAGAAGGAAGGGAATGATATAGCGATTGGCCTCAATGCGAATTTCCTGATGGACATATTGAAAGCCACTGACAGAGATGAGGTGGTATTCAGCATGAGCGACCCACTCAAGCCGATCCTGATGAAGCCAGTCGGCAATGATGGCTATGTCTGCGTGATCATGCCGATGCGGCTATAGTTCATTAACAATAGAATATATGAAGGCTTAAATTAAAAAGCCTTTAACATGGAGATTTATATGGCGTCAATAATCTGAGTATTATTGACGCTTTTTGCCTACTAACCCATAAATCATCTCACCCCATTGACATTTTTTGACCAACTGTTATATTGGAGTTGTTATCTGAGTTCTGATAGTTTCACATATTCCGAAGGATACATTAAAAATATATTGAGTGTTTAGTCGAGGAACTAAACCAACTACATACAGTCATTGTTCTTTCAAAAATCAAATAATGGGGAGGTGATTTTATGTCAGCGTCTACAATAGTAATTATTTGCCTTATATGCGCCTTAGTAAGTTACATTGTCGGAAGATGCCATGGTTACAGCATGGGTCACAAAGAATACTGCCAGGCAATACAAGTCTGGAAGGATACTTCTGATATTACCCACAAGGCACAGAAGGCTCATATCGGCATATTCAAAAGGTTAGCATTTCCACATAGAACCTAAATATGCCGAGAAATCGGACAGCAGCAATGTTGCCCGATTTTTTGTTCTCAATAGGAGTGAGGAGAAGGAAAAATATGATATGATATAAGATGACTTCGGATCTGAGTCTATCAGGATTTTTAGTATCATAATTGGATTTATATGCTTAATTTTTCTCTGTTATCCACAATAAACGGGTTAAATTTTACAGGATTATGACAAAAAATACATTCCGAAACTAAATGCGATTCTTCCCATGCTTCGTCTGGCAATTCCATGCAAGGGGATTTTTCGGGCGTCAGATGCGAAGTTATACCATAGATTGCATCAAAAACTGTATTGGCTGGCACAAATCGCTTTCCACACCATACACAACCAGCAGTGATGTTTTTATCCCATTTCCCGGGAACCTTTCCAGTAATATCAGCGTCTTTAGCAGCTTCGGGATCAAAAAGCCATATCCTTACAGCACTCACTATTGGTATGCCCGGAGTCGGTCCATTAACTAAGTCCACAGTTTGAATATTTCCATCACTTAGACCTATGATACACCTATAGTTAGGTCCTAAAAATCTAGCAGCGATAACCCATTGCTCAAAATGCATTGTCGTCAAACATTCACCGTCTTCGAAATTCCAGATCCGTAAACTATGATCATCACTTCCTGTAACAATAAAACGACCATCCGCACTGAAGGATGCAGATCGAACAAAATCATGGTGTCCTTTAAAGTCATGATGGCAAATTCCTGTTCTGATATTGAAAGAATTTACATTACCACCTTCATCAGTAATAACATATTTTCTGCCATCAGCACTACCTGATAATACTTGCTTCCCATCAGGACTTATGACGACCGTTAGAACTTTGTCCTTATGACCATCAAAAACTCCAATACATTCACCAGTTACAATGTTCCAAATTCGAACTGTCATATCACGACTTCCGGTAACTGCAATCTTCCAATCTAATGTTACTGATACAGACATCACAGGAGCAGTATGGCCTGTCATAATCTTTACACACTCACGAGATTCAAGATTCCAGATCCGCAAACTATACTCCTTATAATCTAAGCTACCACTAACCGATGCAGCAAATTTTCCGTCTTCTGATAGAACACAATCATGAACATAAGACTTATGACCCTCAAGCACAAATAGACAAGCACTTTTAGGTATTTGCTTTGGTCTATCATAGGGGTCAAGCTGCATCCATGCCCAATCATAATTCCTTTGTTTTATCCAGTCTTCAGTGGCTTTAGTCAATGGACTTTCATCTGCGTGATCATGGGCTAATTGCAATAAAATCTTGTATGTTTGCCATTTATCATCGCTGTGTATCAGTGAATGCTCCTTCATCCGCCAGAACTCCTCCCAAATGGCAACATCATCTGTAAGGTCTCCCGAATCTATGATTTTTTTCCAATCATCACTTATGCCATGTACCCCTGCACTACCGCCTAATGTCCTCAATCGAGACATCAGATACTTAAAATCGGTTAAAAGACTTACAGCGTCATTGCGACGATCTGATTCTATCAAATGGGTAATTCCATGGCGATATAAATAGGGAGCTACTGCGTCATCAGTAACTGACAATGCCGCATCGCACATAGCTATCTGTGCTAGTTCTACAGCATATCGTGTTCTATCGCTTCTAAGCATGTGCTGACGTAAAGAGTTATGATATAATGAGTAACCTTCTTTACCTTCAGGCGTTGTCGCTCTACACAGCATGGATGCTATAGCGGAAAGCCCTTGGTTCAATAACTGCAATCCAAGTTCATCATCTTTAACGACTGTTCTACGTTTTAATAATGATTTTAAGGACTGTGGAGTTAATGGTTCTTCCGAAATAGCCAATGTTACTGCCAAAGGTGTTAATAATTGGTGAAGCGTGCCTATTAAACAACGTTGCAGTAATTCTTCGTGGTATGCATCTATGGATGGCGGTAATTGTTCACCAACTTTCATAGACATAAACCTGTTTGCTTGGATATCTCTTATAAGATAAGCTACATACATTGGAAGACCATTTGCGCATCTTGCCACCTTCTCGATAAATGGATTTACAATTTTGTCTCCCTTTTCCTTATCTTTATCTAGTAGGTCCTTACGTAATTTCCCGATATTTTCTAAGAGCATTATGCGAATGTCACCACTACTCATCATCGGAACACCATCAGGAAATATATGATGACATCGGTCTGAGGAGAAAATCTCAGGTAATCCCCGTTCTGGTCTGCCAGCACAGAACCATGTAACACCAGGGAATGATAGTCCTAACGGAATTTCCTTTGCAAATTTTGGGTCTTTTTCAGCGATCTCATCTAATCCATCCAATATAAAGATCAACCGTTTATCACCGAAATATGAAAGCAATTCCTTTATCTCTTCAATAGCTTTTTTCTGATTTTTTCGACTACTTTGATCGTCATCCTCAAGCTTAAGTTTCCCCCATGCTAGTATCCGTTCTATGGCGAAACGCAGGAACTTGCTCCTTGTACATCGATCGTCTCCAGCTTTGAACCGATATGGCAATATAAGCGTATTTTTTGGTGGATCATTTAATAGTTCATCCGCAACACGGGCTACAAGGTAAGACTTTCCAATACCAGCAGGACCGGTAAGCCAATATACTTGTGACAAATTGCTTGTTATTGCTTTTCTTATGACTACAAGCTCCTCAGAGCGACCAACCAACTGACTAGAATCTTTATGAATATCTGACTCAAATCCACAAATCTCGAAAGCCTTATTAGCTTTCTGTGCTATATTTTCATCCAACCTAAAAAGCAGACGGAAGGAATCCATCGCTGGTTCATCACTCACGCTTTGGCACAATTCATCTGAACCAATCGGAGTAAACTGCAATCTAACCTCGCCACGCCTGATATAAACCTGCGGAGCCGGTTCTTCTATTTTAACACCCGGGTCCGGGCTTCTAGGAATCCCATATAAAGTCAATGGCCATATTGGTAAAACATATTTTCCTCGTACCAATACAATTTCTTCACCATGCTCAAATGCCTTTTTTAATTTACCCAGAATTATTGGATCATCTGTAGAATAGGGAAGAGCAGTATTGCTTGAACCGATTAATATTCGGAAATTTTTGTCTTTGTCAAGAATAATAAAGGAAAGATCCTTCAACCACCAAGCTTTATCTATAGCTTCCTCGAATTTATATCGCCATACCGATAGCAATTTTTCTGCGATCTTTTTTGTCATCCCGGAACCATGCGCCAACTGATTACGTAGTGCACTAAAGGAATTCTCCGGAGCCTTTTGGTCTGCTTCACCATCCAATAAAGGAACCAAAATATCATTGACTAACTCCAATATTTCAGGTATACCTATATTCACTTTTCTCTTTAAAATATATTTAATAACATCAGTAGCCATTCCTTTCCATTTTCCTAAAGTCGGTTCTTCTATACGTGAACTAAAAGCAGATACAACTTCCTTAGGCACTTTCCCGTCACGACTAATTTCAGCTAATCCCAGCACAACTACAAGTTTTAGAAGCAATTCTATAGCTTCACAGGCATACCAGAGCTTCAAAACAGGATTTACTTCTTCAAGATATTCTTTAAGCGGCTGCGCTATAATGGTAGGGAAATTGGAAATATCCCATGGGCTATACTTTGGGGGTTCTTCATCCCTGATTTCTTTATTTTTAAGTTCTTCATCTTTGAACTTTTCAATAGCAGTTAGTATCTTTTTCAGATGACCAACTGAGGTAATTCCCATCTCTCTAAGATCCTCTCTTGTTAATGTCAAAAGCGATTCTTCATCAATGTGATTTTCATAAAATATCTCGAGATAGTTCTCTAAGCCTATCCCATGCAACCATTCTTTAATATTCATTGCTACATCCCTTTAGTAAAAACCCACCTTGTTTCTACAACATAAATAATCACAGGAACCCTTGAAAACCATATAGCTTAATTAGTATGGTATTTTATTAACAGCATTCTGAATAAGCATAAAAGCCATTTCTTTATCAAATTGATCCAATTTTAGTGATGCGTGCTCGAGTTCAGAAACTGTGTCTGCAAAATAAAATTTAGCTGAACCTATATCAAAGGCTTTTATATTCTCGATGGCTTTCTCAATCTCCTCTTTAACCCCATCTATATTGCCTACTTTAATATATAGCTTTGCCAATTCCATGCGTGTGGTCGATGCTATAACATCAATGTTTCTACTATCCAATCCCTCAAGAAATTCATGACTCGCCTTGAGATGCTTTATCCCCTTATCAAATTCCATTAATTCCCTATACGAACAACCCTTAAATTTTAGCATCAACCCTTTGGGATATAATCCTTTATCAGCAACACTGATTAGACTAGCATATAATTCCAATCCTTGATCTGCACAATTTATAGAATCTATGTATCTATCTCTATAATCAGTCTTACAACCCCAGTAATAGTATAGCTTTGCCATACCAAGCAAGCTAAATACTTTGTCCCAAACCCCACCATTTTTAATGACTGTATCAAAATATTTCAACGCCACTTCAAATTTATCTAGCACTCCTGCCATGTATGCCCATTTAGTATATAGCATCCCAAGATAGTTCCTTGTCCTATTTGCCTCAGTTATTCCAGCATCATGATTGCTCTCCGCTATTCTCAATGATTCAACCAGCGATTCTTCAGCCTTCTCAAATTCACAATTAAATGTATAGGCTTGCCCTTTTTGGTTATAACTTCCTACCCATTTAAGGTTATATTCCTTATAGACCAGCATTTTTTCTTCTATGCTTTTATCTATCAGTTCCAGTGCTTTATCAAAACTATATACATCAAGATAATATGTGCCATAGCTATTATGAAAATTTCCCAGATCATCTGTATTAACATGCCCTTGAGCTCTGCCATTATATTCTTTATCAGCCATATCATAATATATTCTAGCTTGTTTGATATTGCCAAAATGTAAGCAAATATTACCTAAACGATACAAAGATTCTGGAATGTATCTAAGCAATGTGGAATAACGGCTAAATCGTTCCTTAGAAAAAATAACTAATTCCTTTAAGAGCTTTTCTGCCTGTATATAATCGCGATCTTTAAGTCTCAATCTCTCCGATTCAACAAAAAGTGTTTCGGCATATCTCTCAGGATCTTTTTCGGACTGGAGTATGATATCAGCGACTTCGGAGATTGTATTAATCCCTTTTATTATTGTCGGTGTCAGGGAGCCATCTTTCCGAGCTTCATTTATCTCCATTTCAGCTTCGGTAACATTAGCTTTTGGGACAATTATACTGTTTATTCCTCGCCAAGACGCAGCGTAAGCTTTCCCATTCCCACAAAATCCTCCGACTTTATCGATGAGATAGGTTTCCGATGCTATCTTTCCTGTGAAAGCTATCTCAGGTCTCACAATCTGGTTATCAAAGTATGCCAAAAAAGAAACAGCGATGGCTAACCCTATGGAATCTCCGGAGTATGAACCTTCAGTTTCGCATACTGATTTAGACCCCGGGTAATCATCTATATAGACCTTTACTCCATATTTATCAATATCATCTAATCTGTTAAGTTTACTGAAGGCAGCTTCTTTAGCCATTACGATTATTTCATCCCACCCACAATTTTTGCATCTTGCGATTGGATATTCTTGCTTTCCTTCATAGATCGCTACAATTATGTCTGATACATTGCCATAACCACTTGTGTTATCATAGAAAAGCCCTTTTACTATATGCTCTTTTGCCTTTTTATCAATATTATGCAATGCCTCTGAAAAGTATACCAGAGCGTTTTTGACAGCAGACTCTATTTCTTCATCTTCAAACTTTCCAACTTTTGGCATAACAACATTCTGCATTTGCAGTGAATACTCTTTAAATGTGTTTTCCATATCACTTAATATCTCATCAAATAATCTAAGGTCATGCCTATTTTGAGCTATAGTTTTTAAGGCTACTGTCTTCTTGTATCGTGAACCTAATCTAAGGATAAAATATAATAAAGAATGGTTATCTCTATTTACCGGGTTTACGATTTCATATATACTACCATTTTTCTCTCTTATAGATATTATTAGTTCCTTTAATTTTGATCTTCGCTGTAATCGAATTCGTGAGCGAAAGCTCTCTTCTTGTTGATTTATCTGAAACTCGGATTCCCCTTTTGATACCTTGTAATACTGGTATTCATAACTACAAAACTCCAGAAGAGTTAATTCTTCGATGTCACAAAGCTTTAGAAGTTCCGGTTGGGTAAAGTAAAAATCCCTAAATTCTTCATAATCTCTGTGAGACCATTTTTTTCTTAGATCGCTAAAGTCACAATCCATAAGTATTTGTATCCTCGCTATTTTTTTTCATAATCAAATATTACCAATACTATTTCTTCGAATATTCGGTCTAAAAATTCAATATCATCTTTATTATCTAGCTCAAGTTTTGTTTCTGCAATTTCTATTTCGATCCTGCCATCAGAATTTATAGGTTCGCTTGATATAATCTTTTCCGGACCCTCTTGTTTCCACTGCATTACTTCAGCATCATAGTCCATACTCTTCACCGAAGGGAATCCAACCTCCACAAATTTCCCTATTACAACTTCAGATTCGGTTGCTAAACTTAAGATTATTATGTGACCATCTTTGTATATTTCCCCTCGAAAGGCTTCGTTGGTATAAATCCGTCTCCTTTTCTCTGCTGGGGCAGCAGCTTTTCCGACTCGCGCAAACCTAGATCGTCGAGTTAGAACAGTATAAAACCTAGAACTTATAGCTATCATCCGCTTATTTATATCATCTGTCAGTTTTTGTATATCATCTCTACATAAATCACAAGTCATAAGATGTAAATTTTCAGAAGACTCCTCAGAACCTAAAAACCTTCCTATTACATAACTGACTTTTTGGTCAGGAGAAAGATGCTCATCCTTAGCTTTCTCTTCGATTGCTCTATGCATCTCTACTAACATTTTACGACAGTAAGAGCAAGAAGCTATATGGTCAATTATATTCTCCAGTTCCTCTCCCGCATAAATTCCATCAATATAATTCTCTAATTGCCTGAGTGAGAGACAGTCAGATGTTTTGGTAAATGTAGCAATTTTATTAGTCTCTTTTACTGCATCTAAAATAACATCCAATTTTTCGCGCAAGATTTTCTTCTTAGTTTTACCATTTTTGGTATCGCTTTTTTGGCTCATTCTTATCAACTCCTCTGTCCGTGAAATGATTAGTAGATATTTTCTTTCACATTATCCGATATCATCCGGTAATCATGTATCCCTGATTTCCATGTCTCAAACACTGCTTCCTTTATTTTTTCTTTAGATGTTTCTATGATCTTATTTATTGATTCAACAGTAAATCCTGACTTTTGGGAAATTTGGGTGATAGTTTTCCCTTCATTCCAATAAAAGTGTAAGATATTATATTCTGATTCGGTCAGTGATTTTTTTAGAATCTCTTCACTGATAAGCTCTAAAATCCATTTGGGATATTTGTTAACAATATACCCGCATAGTAATTTCAAGATATCACCTTTATATAACCAGTTATCAAGATCGATAGCACGAATACTCCACTTCTCTTTTGTTGGATTTACGATTTTTCTAATTTCCGATATGGTTAAACCGTCAGTATACAATTTAAACGAGAGCTTTTTAATCTTCCCTAATCTTCTGATAGCTCTCCACTAAAACGTGGAGATGAATATTGACAAAAAAGGGATCCATTGACATCCTTTTATATACTCAAAAAATGAAAGGAGAGTCAGATTATGGATCCCACTAAAGTATTTTGCCACAA
>Ga0315282_10005381_pt1 | contig 21867 bp, 22 predicted proteins | sample YL17G07_20_MG_FD_203693 | JGI IMG/M metagenome (GOLD analysis project Ga0315282, IMG submission 203693) | Sediment microbial communities from Yellowstone Lake, YNP, Wyoming, USA - YL17G07_20 | ecosystem: Environmental > Aquatic > Freshwater > Lake > Sediment | place: USA: Wyoming | collected... | reverse complement strand
CCCTTACCGGCAAACCAGCCATTACCGTAAAATACATCGTTGCTGACCACGGGCTGCGGACAATCTCACCCGTGGTGGCACCCCTGGCTCTCACCCTCCAATAGTAGGTATGACCGCTCTCGAGGTTTCCCCAATTAGCAATGCCAGATGCAGGAGTCGGCACCAGGCCACCAGCCGGGAAATAACATTCCGGCGCCAGTTGGTCAACCGGAACAATATTCTCGTTTTTTAACACTAGTATGCTGAAATCGCTGTCTTTGGCTAGCTGCAGCTCATATGCCGAGGCATAACTGAGCTGCCGCCATCCAAAGTTTACCTCAATAGCTCGCCCGCTCACCGGGTCAACTGGTATAGAATCACCACTCGCCGGCGAAGTTGTCCACGGACCAACTTTAGCCACAGTATCGGTATATGCCCACAGGCAACCTGTCTTATTTGTTGCAAAGTCGTATGGCCGGTTATCAATCGCCCACAAGTTATTGTGCTCATTGCTCGATATTTTAAGCGAACTGGGCTCACGAGTGAAAATGACACCGATGGGAAGCCCCGCAGTCAGGTAATCCCATTCCGGAGGCGGCGGCACACCTTTTCTTGGATAAAGGGTACGGTCAACACCAGTATCAGAAGTGATTTCTGAAATCTCGGCATTTACCCATGCCCCGTACAGGACATCGTTCCGCATGGCCAGCCCGTAGAAGGCGCTGTTTGGCGGCTCCAGCTCATCCCAGGCGGTGCTTTCATCAATAACCCACCGATAGATTTTGCCGCTGGCATCTGTGAGGTCATGGCTGGCAGCATATATTGTCTTATTCTGCTCGAACCTGTCATCGGCAATAACCTGCACGTCCCCCGGCACCGGCACTTCAAATCGTCTTTCAAAAGGCGGTCCAAAACTGACCGACCCCTGGGAGAAATCAGCCCAGGCTACCTTAGCAAAGCCACTGGGCGGACCAGCCGCACCGACTATTACCCAATCTTCAGTTTCCTCGCCACCCTTCTTCTCGGGATTCTTCAGCGGCACGGCTATGGTATGCCCTGCATCAAGCTCGGTATTCTCCTCATGCGTCCTTACCCAGTTGTTAACTGACCACTCGTACCGGTAAACCACCGCGCCGTTTAGAATGTACATAACTTCATCGCCAGCCAGTGCCAAATCAGTCACATTAGTTAAATGGCTGACAACCCATATTTGCCCCTCGTCCTGAGAAGAAATCACCAAGTCGGTGCCAAGGTCGGCACAGGCGATGACCTGGCTTCTAACATCTTCATCATAAGCCGTCTGCTTGACACGGAGAATCAGGTCATCATTGGTGGCAGCAGTGCACAACACCCGTTCCCAAGTTCTGCCCAACGGGTCGCTCGTGCTCCGCCAGAGGCTATCAAAGCTACCCACATCAGGATTTATGGAAGCCAAATATAATATATCGTAATCTTCAGAAGCTTCCCCTCCAGGAGCCCCAGGAACTTCCAGAACGGCAACATCAGAGAGAAAAGAGGAGTCAAAAGGAGGGGCAAGGCTGAGTTGAGTATCTATCAGGCTGAGCTGGTTCCAGATGTTGCCGACATCATCGTCCTTGGGCTTTCCAGAGGAAGTGAGCAGCCGTTCATAGGCAGGCGCATAAGGGCTGACCGAGAAAGCAGATTCGTCAAACTGAACACCGTTTGTCCAAGCGAATGGCCACCGGGGAGCTGCGCCGGTGCCTCCTGCTGTAGGGTTAGCTGAACTGGTGCCGCAGTAAGCCCTTGTGCCATCAGGATTCCAGACTACCTGGGCGTTGGCAAAGCCTGAAGTGCCGCCACCACTTGGTGACTTATAAGTATCTGACTTATTATGCCACTCAGGCGTACTTACGGTAGGGTCTGAAGCTCTCCAGACGTAAACCATGCCCGTTGCTGGGTCAGCAGTAACCTCACCAGCCAGCAGCACACCGCTGGCACAAGTGCCATAATAAGCAATGCTGGAAATCCTGCCATCCGTCAGAAGTTTTATCCTGTAAGGCACAGTGTCATCAACCCGGTACGCACCGGATTGAGGTCCAGCAATAGCGTCGGTGCTGACATAATAGCGGCGCAGGCTGGGAGTTTGACCTGAGAAATCGGACGGCAGCTCCAAATCAGCAGTTATAATTCCATTGTTGTCTGGTGAGCTACCGGGACCCGCAGTTGTAAGTTCTATCGGGGTAACATAGATTGCAGACCAGTTGGTAGTATTGTCATCCACATCGCGCTGACCAGCGTTAAGGAAGGTTCCAGCGCCATTGGAATAAACAACCACTAACGTATTGTCAGCACTATAAGTGGGCGAGAACTTCAGCGCTACCACATCAGATGGCGGCAAACTCTGATTTCCCCAGCCAGCACTGATACTGGGTTTCTTGACGATGGCATAGACCCCACCAGCCCCCCCAACAGTTCTCGTACCAATGGCTATATCACGATTACCACCATACTGAATAGAGATGTCAACGCAGCTAATATATTCGGCACCAACAAAGGAGATATTGGTATTCTCCCACTTGGCGCCGCCATTCTCGGAGATAAATACCCTCTGGGGACCACTCGGAGGAGATGTAGCATCCGTGACAGCCACAAGGAAGTTCACATCATCCGGTGCTACGGCTAAATTCCAGACAGGCAGATTAGCGCCATCCGCAATCAGATAGCCACTCAATTCAATCATCCAGGTAACGCCGCCATCGGTCGACTTATAAACCTTACTACCAGGTATGTCCACGGCGTAAAAAGTCCTGCCATCGGAGCCGATGGCGATAACATTGACCTCTGAAGGGCTAACTATGACGTTATTGGCCGGGCTCGGTGTATCAACAATAGACCACATCAGCTTGCCAGGGTGAGCTGAAACCGGCTTAATGCCACCCGGAGGCATCAAGCTTAACAGTAACGCCAAAACCAGCAATACGCTGAAGCCAGTGAAATTCGCCGCTTTTCTCATAAAGCTCCACATTTGTAGCATAGAATCCTAAAGAAGATGGCTTCTCTTACCAGTTCTAGCATCGTATGTGGCCGCGAACAAAGCCAGCTGCTCTTTATCAATAAACCACTGCCCGCCAATCTTAACTCCAGGCGGGCTGCCTAGCCGGAGAAGCCGCCGCAGCGATTCCTCATGTATACCTATCTGCCTGGCCGCTTCACGTATGCTTATGTAATTCTGCAAATCAATCATCATTGTTGTTTTAAACAACTACAATCTTACCCTACTGGCCTGCCTTTGCCAACTAAATGTACTCGTCCACTACATTAGTGACACTTCCGTTTTCTTCCGAGATCGCAATGGCCACACTGCAGTCTTGCTTATTCCCTTCCCTCTCCCTCGATGGAGGAAGGGTGGGCAGGCATCCAGCGAGGATTTACTCCCACTGGGATATGGGGAACGGGAGAGCCTTGATTCTTATTCCCTCTCCCTCGACGGGAGAGGGTTAGGGTGAGGGTGAAACCTGAGTCAATCCCCCTCCCTCTAACTCCCTCCCGCCAGGGGAGGGAGGATAAGATTTAACTTACCTGCGCCAGGGAAGGGAGGAAACTAGCCACGAGGCTTTAGCCTCGTGGTCACGACCCTAAAGGGTCGTGGCCACATTAGCTGGTGCATAGCCTGCGCCAGATTATAAACAGTATTTGCGGGGTTTTAGCCCTGCCATGACCTATTTGCCCCCATTCTGCCCTTTTAGGACTAATGTACTACCCCAAACTACGACTAAAAGTCTATCTAAAATCAAGTGAACGTATTGTAACTTGCACACCTTCGGTTTAAACTGTTCCTAATTGAATTTAATATAGGAACGGCAATGGTCGAAGTCCTTGATTTAATCAGAATAGTGAAACAATACCCTGAAGCTATGAAGCTGGTTAGTGAGCTGCTAGCGGGGAACATCAGCGAGGTTAAGCCGGCCATTGACCTCTCCACTGAACTTGGTTTTACCTATTCTCAAATAGAAAACTTGTTGGGGGTGACAACTCAAGAGGCCCTGAACATACTGGACTTTCTAGCCAGTAACCATGTTCTTGAGAAACACTCCCATGATAAGCTTCTGTTTTGTCCCAACTGCAGGTCTCCAAATTTCAAACTCGGCCTGTGTTGTCCTAAGTGTAGTTCGGAGAATATTGCTAAGGGACGGATTTTGGAGCACTTCTCCTGCGGTAACATCGGTCTGGAGGAGGAATATGTAGCTGCTGAGAAATATATATGTCCCAAATGCAAAAAGAAATTGGGGTTTCTAGGCACCGATTACAGAAGTTTAGGCATTAACTACAAGTGTTACAACTGCGGGAAGGCATCCAGCGGAACTGAACTCAAGCGGAAGTGTCACAAATGCTCACTTCTATTCGCTGATGATGAGGCCAGAGAGACGCTCCTTCATTCTTACCGGATCAGCACTGAGAAAAGACCTTGGCTTGAGTATGAGCTAAGACCTTGGTGGAAGTTCGAGACAGGGCCAAAAGCTCATTTGATAGATTTCTTGAAGAAACAAGGTTATGAGGTGACCGAGAGCGCAAGAATGACCGGCACGAGCAAGTCGGGGGCTGAGCACATGTTAGATATCTTAGCTCAACGAGATGATGGCTTTGTATCTCATGCTGTTGGTATTGGTATAGCCATTGACGGCCATGGTCGGGAGATAGGGTTGGATGAGGTTTTTACGTTTGATGACAAAGCTTATGACCTGGGAATCAATGACAAGGTTTTGTTAGCGTCACCAAGGCTCAGTGCTGAAGCCAAGCAGTTTGCCCAGCAGCAACGAATTAAGGTTTTCGAAGACAAAGACCTGGAAACCTTTCAGACCTCAGCACCCCAATCTACCCGCCGGCAGATGAACTATACACCGTTTAAGTTCGACACCAAAGCCAAGCTTTTAAAATATCTGAGGAACCTTGGCTATAGAGTTGAGGAAAAGGCCAAGGTTCAGGGCAGGTCTGGAACTGAGCATGTCATGGATATCCTGGCTTCCTATGACAACGGCTTTATCACTAATACAATAGGCATAGACATCATAGCAGCCAAGGATGAAGTTGGCTTCGATGCAGTGTCTTCATTTGACACCAAGATCTATGATTTGGGTATCCATCATAAGGTCTTGCTTGTCTCACCTGGGCTTAGCCAGGAGGCAAAGAAATTCGCTCAGTACCAAAAAATCACGGTTATCACTGTCGATGACTCGATGAAGTTGAGCAACGCCAAGCTTTCTCGGGCGGAGGCCGAACATGACTAGCGAATTGGAAAAGGCTACAAAGAAATTAACGACTGATACTAAGGAATCAGTTTCTGGCATTTGCCGAATCAATATATTGTGTCAAGCCCCGACGCCTGAGGCTTTGGAGTTAGTCCCCGAATACTTAGCCAGAAAGTATAATGTCGTCCCGCTGGCGGTCGAAGATAAAACATTACGCGTGGCTATGGCCAACCCTGATGATATCCTGGCTATTGAAACTCTGGCGGCTCGAACCAAAAAGAGGATTTCGCCAGTAGCAGCCTCAGCAGTTGATATCCGAGAGGCTATTGATTTCAACTACAAGGCTTTTGGAGAGATTGCCAAGCAGTTTGGCTCGATGGTGACAGCCCCAAAGGCAATTTCCCCAGAAAGAGCCTCTGCCGAAGTAGCTGACGATTCGCCACTAGCTAAGGCACTGAGTCTCCTTGCCGAAGAAGCTGTGAAATCACGAGCCTCTGACATCCACATCGAGCCTGCGATGGATAGGCTTCGCGTCCGCTACCGTATCGATGGTATTCTACACGAGGTGACTTCTTTGCCCATCGGCGCCCATCTCCCACTCATTTCCCGAATTAAAATCCTCGCCGGTATGAATATCGCTGACCCCCGTCGCCCCCAGGATGGTCAATTCTCATTTAATGCCATAGGCAGAGAAGTCGATGTACGGGTAGCCACCATCAATACTGTCCACGGTGAGATGGCGGTGCTTCGCCTTCTGGATAAATCGATGGCCGTCTTGTCCCTAGCTCAGCTTGGCTTCCTGCCTGAGAGCCAGGAAAAGTTCGAGCGCCTGCTTATGGCACCTTATGGCATGGCCTTGCTCAGCGGCCCTACTGGCGCCGGTAAGACTACCACGCTTTATGCCGCAGTCAACTCGCTGGATAGAGTGGGACGGAACATCATCACCATTGAAGACCCGGTGGAATACCGTTTTGCGGGTATAAACCAAATACAAATAAACCCCAAGGCCGGTGTAACCTTTGCCAGCGGACTGCGGTCTATTGTCCGCCTTGACCCTGATATTATCCTGGTGGGCGAAATCAGGGATAGCGAGACAGCCGGCATAGCTATTCAGTCGGCTCTCACCGGGCATCTAGTGTTATCTTCAGTTCACGCCAACGACACTACAGGTGTCTTGCTTCGACTCATTGACCTTGGTGTTGAGCCTTTTCTGATATGTTCAGCAGTTATCGGCATCGTGGCCCAACGAATGGTTCGGCGTGTTTGCCCTAATTGCGCTCGCAAGGTCACCGCACCTCTGGTTGAGCAAATTGCCTATCGCCGGGAGACAGGTGAGGAACGCAGCGAGTTCAATTATGGCGCTGGCTGCAAAGCCTGCACCTACACCGGCTATCTGGGCAGAATAGGCATTTTCGAGATACTGTCGTTCAGCGATGAAATAAAACGATTGCTGGTTGCCGGAGCTCCAGCTTCCGAAATTCGAGGTAAAGCCATCGAAGAGGGTACGATACCAATAGCCAAAGACGGCATGCTTAAAGCCGGCGCCGGTATCACCACGCCTTACGAAGTCCTGCGCAACGCTTATTCGGTGGGTTAGACTGTGGAATACAGTGAAACAGATGTGCAAACTGTGAAGCAAAATGTCATCGCGAGCTATCCTCTCTCCCCTGGCGGGAGACAGTTCCATCTTTCCATTTCTCCCTCCCCTGGCGGGAGGGAGTTAGAGGGAGGGGGAACTTTGCATCACCCTCACCTAGCCTCTCCCATCAAGGGAGAGGGAATAAGAATCAAGGCCCTCCCGTCAAGGGAGAGGTACTTAGTAACTGATGCCAATAATGTTATGGCGAACAAAAATGTATGAACAGAGTTTAGGTCTACCCAAAAAGAAAGATTTGGGGATAAAGGGATAAGGTTAAGGAGTTTTGAAAGACAAAAGCCCTTAGGGTGTTTAAGAGGGGGCTTTGCCCCCTCTTGAGAAATCATATTCCCCCTCTCCTTATTAAGGAGAGGGGGATAAAGGGGATGAGGTTAACATGAACTATAACTATCTCGGCTACAATGAAGACAGGCAAATAGTCAAGGGGAGGATTTCGGCCTCAAATGAGCGGGCAGCCGCGGATATGCTGACCAACATCGGCTATCGCGTGGTTAGTCTCAAGCCGATTACTGCCTTCTTCCCTAATGTAGGGGGGTTCCTCCAGGCAAAGGTCAAGCCGGCCGAGATGGTTACCTTCTCCCGACAGCTAGCGCTCCTCCTGCAATCAGGTGTCGGCATTATCCAGGCACTGGAGCTGCTCAGCTCCCAGACAACAGACAAAACCCTGAAGAGGGTGCTTATCGAAGTAGTTAACGACCTTCGCGGTGGGAAGGGTTTATCAACAGCCCTGGCCCAACACCCCAACGTCTTCTCGACACTTTACTGTAAGCTAATGAGTGTCGGCGAGCAAACCGGTTCACTTGAAGCCGTGCTCAGAAGCCTGGCCGATTACACTGAGCGTCAGGCCGCAGCCATGGCTAAAATTAAGCAGGCAATGATGTATCCTGCCGTTGTCTTCTGCTTAGCTATCGCTGTCGCCGCCATCATGCTCACCGTCCTCCTGCCACCGTTGACTGACATGTTTAGCAAACTAGGCGGCCAGCTACCCTTGCCCACCAGGATGCTCATGGCTGGCATGCACTTCCTCCAGAGCTATGGCGTGTATTTGCTGGTGGTTATCATAGCTCTAATCATTGTCGGCTTCTTATATACCCGAACGCCAAACGGGCGTTATTACCGGGACAGGCTGATTCTGAGGCTGCCGATAATCGGGCGTCTCAGCCTGGTGAATGAGCTGGCGCGTGCTTGTCGCAGCCTGTCACTGCTATTTCGGGCTGGCTTGCCACTGCCTGAAGTCATGGCCTTAACCACTCAAGCCACTGGCAATCGAGCGGTAGCTAGAGCCTTGGGCGAAGTGGAACACGACATGCTCAGAGGCCAGGGTCTGGCTAAACCTATGAGCAAAAGAAAGGTTTTCCTGCCCTTGATGGTGGCGATGACCAAGGTCGGCGAGGAAACCGGCAATCTGGACGACTCACTGATTATAGTAGCTGAAAACTACGAAATCGAAGCCGACAGACGGACACAGACCGTGATTGGTATGATAGAGCCGGCCATGACTATAGCCATGGGGCTGGGGGTCGGCTTTCTCGCCCTGTCTGTATTTATGCCCATCTATGGCGCCCTCAGCCTGGTAGGAGGCTAAATCTAAATGAATAAAAGACGGCAACAGGTATTCCCTGCCTTTGGCCCGATGCGTAATGGCCAACAAGGCCTAACCTTGATTGAAATCCTCGTAGCCCTTGGTATTCTGGCTGCAGTTGCCGTCATCTTCCTCATCGGTATGTCAACTTCGTCCAAGGCAGTAATGGTCAGCCAGGAAAGTGTAGCTGCCGATAGCCTGGCTAAATCTCAGATGGAATATATCAAGAGCCAGGACTACGTAAAGGTAGCAGAGTATAACCCCAATGACCCGGCTAAAAGATACGAATTGATCAATATCGATCCCGACCTAGTGGCGCAGGGCTACGCAATTGCAATTAGTTCTCCCCAAGACGTAATCAGTCCTCCCGTACCTGGCTCTGAAAACATCCAGCGCATAACGGTCACCGTCACCCATGACGAAAAAGTGTTCACTCTGATCGGCTATAAGGTGAACAGATGAAGCCAAAGATAACTGCATGTAGCTGCGGGGCTTTAGCCCCGCTGGCGACCTTAAAAGGTCGCGACTACGTTAAAGATTATAAGGTACAGATTATGAAACTGAAAACAACTGAAAAAGGCTTTACCCTGATTGAGCTGTTGGTGGGTATAGCCATAGCCGTTTTCGTTGTAGGCGCCGCATCAATGACCATCATCACGATGATGAGGCTCAGCCCCCAGAGCAATAATTGGGCTATCGCCCTGCGCCAGGTCCAGAACACCGGCTACTGGATTTCCCGCGATGTCCAGATGTCACAGGAAATTGACGACAATCCACCACCACCCGAATTCCTGAGACTGACACTGCCACAGCCACCTCCTGCGCTCGCTAAAACTATCGTCTACCAGTTTGAAGATATGTCTGGCGGACTGAAGAGGCTCATGCGGAACGACCAGACTGCCGGGCAGTCAATCATGATAGCCGAATATATCTACTACGACCCGGTAAATGACCCCTATGACAGTACACAGGTTATTAGCTACCTGAATCGGAAGTTCACTGTGAAAATAGCCGCCGTAATATCTGGCGATGAAAAGGTCATCAGACAGTATGAAACTATGCAAAGAGTCCCGGCTCCATAGCCGGCCCAAAGGAGGTAAGGAGGTAAAGAATGAAAATGTTCAATAACCACCCGTCATTGCGAGCTAAGCGAAGCAAACCCAGCTTACTCGCCGAGATTGCTTCGTCGCTGCCGCTCCTCGCAATGACAATAAAGAGAATACTGAAAAAGGAAGCCGGACAGGCGTTGCCCATGGCGCTGGTTCTGCTGGTACTGGGAGGCTTACTCGTCGTGCCCACCCTCGGCCTCATGACCACCAATCTCACTGCCAACCGTATTATCGATGAGAAGAACCTGGAGACCTATGCCGCCGATGCCGGTATTCAGTATGCCTACTATAAGTTCACAAGTGATTTAAATTTCAAACCGGAAGACTTCTTGGAGTTTCCACCAGAATTGAACCCTGTTAATGGCCGTGAAGTCACCTTAGCCAAGACATATGTAGACGACCTTACATACAGGATTACGTCGGTTGCTTATGACCCGGTCGCTGACAAGACCACCACCATAGAAGCCTATTTTCTAGCCAATGCAGCGCAGTATGAAGCCGGCCCTTCACCGTTCGACTATGCCGTGGCTACATTAGGTCCGGATGGCACCCTGACGATGGGCCCTAAAGGTAGCTCCACGATAACCTGCGACCCGCCTCCACCTCCCTATGAAGGTAATGTCTATGTAACCGGCGATATTGTCCTGGGATCGAGTAACAAGATCTATGGGACTGCCACGCTGACCGGTAACTGCAATATACCTGGAAACGTGCTTGGTGGCGTGGAGCCAGGCGACCCCCTGGAGAGACCTGCATGGCTGGATACCAAGACAACTGAGTTCATTGCCAGCACAGCCGTGACTGTACCTACATGCAGTGGAACCACATACAGCAGTTGGACTCCAGCTCCTGGTACTTATAATGGCGCATACCAGGTAACCGGCGATATGACCATTAGCGGTAACGGAACATACACTTTCACCGGTCCCGTCTGCGTAGGCGGCAGACTAAGTATTCAAAATGGTGCAAATTTTGTCACTTTTCAGCAACCAGTTAAAGTAAATGGCTACGTCAGTCTGATTGGAAATGGGCGGGTAGAATTCCAGGATACGTTGTATATAGGAGGCTATTTAGAATGTGCAGGCAGCCGGTCAGCAAAGTTTAAAGGACAGGTTGCCGTGAACGGTGGTTCTAGAACAGGTGACTATATCGTCAATTTTGGTGGCAACAAATATGATGCTACCTATGATGTTGTCTTTGAAAAGACGCTACGTGCCACGGAGCCTAATCTAACCTGTTATTTAGTCAGATTTGGCTCCGGCAGGACATATACTTTTTATGATGTTATTTACACCACCGAGTCAATCATTTTTGATGGCGCTTCTTCTACAGTGAATATAGCCAAGGCTATAGTTGCTGACTGTAACATTAACATAAGTAACGGGGCTAAAGCGCTCTCATCAGGCCCCGAGACGATGCCATTCTACATATCCACTCACGGTGGTGTTAATTTGACAGGTGATGTCGAGGCCATGGCACTTGTTTATGCTCCTGAGGGTCAAGCCTATGTAGATGGCAGCAGCAAATTAACCGGAGCCCTGGTGGCGAAAAGTGCTTGGCTTAAGGGAAACATCACCCTCAAATATCCGGTTCTGCTCAGGGATAGAGATGATATTCATCCCGGGCAGGGTGGAGAGCCGGGTGAGAGTCTTTTTTCAATAGTCAGCTATGAAATAGATCCACCACAGTAGGTTTCTGCAAATAGGCGGTGTAGCCATGGGTCCCCATCCTGACACTGAGTGAAACAAAGGGGAAGGATCAGCCCCGCACAGGCGACCTTAAAAAAGGTCGCACTAAGTGGGTGGGTAACGAATTAAACATGTAGTGCCAGGCTTTAGCCTCGTCCGTCCCCAGAAGCCCCGGGCGACCTTAAAAGGTCACGGCTACATTTATCACCTTGAACGACCTGCTTATGTCACCTTGAACGAAGTGAAGGGTCTAGCCACTTCATTACGTAGTTCCTTCGCGAAGCCTGTCCTGAGCAGATTCTTCGGTCGCGGGTTTTATTCTAAGCCAGATCCTTCGGTCGCTTCGCTCCCTCAGGATGACAGGAGAAATGCTCAGGATGACACTAAAACATGTGGGTGCGAGGCTTTAGCCTCACCCCGGGCAGGTTAAAAATCAAAAGGCAAAATGACAGATGAAAATGCAAAATTTCCCCTACGTATTTAACTTCTACATTCTCCCTCCCCTGGCGGGAGGGAGTTAGAGGGAGGGGAAACTGAATCCTCCCTACTCTGTTTTTTTTAAACCAAACGTGCTACACTAAATTTAATTGATGGATAAGGAGGCAATTGATGAAGCGTATTGTCCTCACTGCTGAATTAATAAAAGAAGAGGAGGGTGGCTATACAGTCTACTGCCCAGAATTGGATATTTATTCTCAGGGTGACGATATAGAAGATGCTATTAAGAACCTTAAAGAGGCTGCCAAACTCCACATAGAGGAACTGGGAATTGAGAACGTCAAGTTGAAAGAAATACAGCGGAGGGAGATAGAGATGGCAGTGTAAGATGCCTAAATTGCCGCGGATAACAGGGAGGGAACTGGTCAAAGCATTACAAAAAGTAGGGTCTGAAATCACACGGCAAAAGGGAAGCCATGTACAAATGACAAAGTACATTGGCGACAAGAAGCTAACCTTTCCTGTTCCCATCCATGCCGGCAAGACTATCAAACAAGGGACTTTGAAAGGGATATTGAGAAAGGCAAACGTTTCTGTGGAACGATTAGAAGACCTCCGTAGGTGATTGGAACTTGCCAAGCTATCTTGAAAGCTGCTGGTTTGTGGGAAAGGAGATGATAACGAGATGGTTGATTTGAAGTATTCACTAGTTGTGGAAGCTACTGGGGACCCCAACTTTTTTGGTTTTTACTCTCCTGAACTCGAAGGGTTCAGTGGCATTGGGCATTCTATCGAAGATTGTCTCTATAAGGCGAAATGGGGTATGAAAGAGCATATTCAGTTATTGAAGGAAAGAAGACTTCCCGTTCCCAAAGAAAATCCCAATCCTACAATAACCATTCGTAATGAAATGAAGCTAGAGGCAGTAGCTTAGATTTTCACAAGGCAAGGAGCGAAAATGAAGACTTACGTTTTTAGAGTAGTGGTTGAACCCGAGGAAGATCGCTGGATTGCCTACTGTCCAATCCTTGAGGACAAAGGCGGTGCTACCGGGGATATACCAGAGAAGAAGCCTTAAAGAATATAAAGGAGGTAATCGACCTGACCATTCAAGGCATCATTGAGCGTGGAGAAGTTATCCCGGAAGAACCAGAAACAGAGGTAAGGACCTCGCCTGAACCGCTGGTAGCCATCACTGTATGAATGGAAGGCAGGGAGATTCCTCGACCTATTGAGAAAGAACTGCTGAAGACTTTTATGGACAGATTGAGATAGCTTCTTTTTTCAGAGCAAAAGTGTTACACTGGATTTAATTGAAGGATGAGCCAACAAATTTAAGGAACTCGAGGAGATAAACGTGGCAAAAGTCAAAGACCTAAGCATTGACGAACTGGAGTTTCTCATAGAACAGAAAATCTTGGAGTTCTTTGGAGACCCTGATTCCGGTTTAGAACTCAAGCCAGAATTTAAAGAGGAACTGGAGAGACGCCTGAAGCTAGATGTAGGGACAGACCTTCAGGTCTGTCCGTATTCGGACAGGTCTAAAGACCTGTCCCTACGTTCTCCGCTTCCTAGATGCTTCGCTTCGCTCAGGATGACAGGGAAAATGCTCAGGATGACACTAGAACATGCAGCCGCGGGGCTTTAGCCCCGCCCGAACCGAGCTTGAAGAACCACACCTCTGTTTTTTTTTAAACCAAACGTGCTACACTAGACGGTAATGATTCAGCCTGAGACGCCGGAAAAGAAAAAAAGCTTCCTCGACAGGCTGCCCAAGCTGGGGCGGGTAAGCCAGCTTGTGCTGCTTATCGGAGGTTTCCTGATTATCTTCATCCCCCTGTGGGTAATCAACCAGCAACAACCAGAACAGCAAGCTGAGCTAAGGGCTACGCTCGCCAACCTGAGTAAGATACTGGCAGTAGAGGAAACACCAAAAGCTAAACTGGAGGCTGAGCTAGCGCAAATTAAGGCTGAGACAGAGGTAACAAAGGCCATTTTCCCCAATACCAGCCAATCGCCCGAAATCATCGATAGCCTCCTCAAGCTGGCTGAGCTAAATGACATATACGTTACGCAGACTAAGGTATCAACTTCCCAACCAAAAGAAGCAATAGGCCCGATACTGACTATTGGCCTTGGTCTCAAAGGACAGGTGCCCAAGTTCCAGAACTTCCTCCTGGCTCTGGATGACAAGCTCCCCACATCCCAGATTAAGCAGCTGACCTTCACTATAGCCGGAAAGGAGGGGGAGGAAGATACCGCCAGCATCACAATTGACATATTTTGTTATGAAGGCAGTAAGTAGCAGCTATGGTCACTCTAAAATTCTGTAGGGACAGGTCTTCAGACCTGTCCGTGGAGTCGGTTTCGCGGACAGACCTAAAGGTCTGTCCCTACATGGTGGCTCACCCTCACCCTATCCCTCTCCCATCAAGGGAGAGGAAAAAGGAGAGTGGAAGTCCTCTCTCCCCTGGCCGGAGGGAACTCTGCTTCCTTCCTCCCTCCCCTGGCGGGAGACAGTTCCATCTTTCTATTTCTCCCTCCCCTGGCGGGAGGGAGTTAGAGGGAGGGGGAAAGAAATAGGCAGCTATGGTCACTTTAGACATTGAAGATACCTCTATAAAAATGCTGGTGGCTAAAGGGAAGCAGGTAGAAGCGGTAGCCAGCTTGCCGCTGGAGCCAGGTTTGGTTCGTGACGGTGTCGTCATTGATACGGCTACGGTTAGCCAGCGCCTTACCGAGCTTCTGTCAGCCCATGGTATCAACGAAAAAAAGGTTGTGGTCAGCATCAGCGGCATACATTCCATATACCGCGTCGTCAACCTGCCCCGGTTGCCCAAGGGATTGCTGGACGAAGCCGCCAGGCGGGAAATGGAGCGGGTAATGCCAGTGCCACTGAACGAGCTTTATACCTCATGGCAGGCAATATCTATATCAGATATAGAGACCGCTATGTGTATCGTCGGCTTGCCCCGCAATACGGTTGATGCCATGTTGGACACGTTGAACCAGGCGGGGCTCAAGCCTGAAGCCATGGACGTTAGACCTCTAGCCCTAGCCAGAGTGGCTGATGAGAGAGACGCCATAATAATAAATGTCCAGCCAGTTAGCTTTGATATCGTAGTTATGATTGATGGCGTACCCGAATTGCTCCGCAGCCTGCCCTTCCCAGCTAGTGCTGCTTCCGTGCCTGATAAAATATCCGAGGTAAAAGAGGAGCTGGAAAGGACTGTTGCCTTCTATAACTCAAGCCACAAGGAAAGTCCCATCACCCACCACATAGCTGCTTTTGTTAGCGGTGAGCTGGGGGAAATGCTGGCAGGGACACTAGAATATCGAGTTACGCCATTGCCTCAATTGCTGTCTTACACTGACAGTTTGAACACCACCGAATATACAACGAACATCGGCCTGGCTCTTAAGCTTATGCGTGCTGATATCAGTCAGACGCGGGTCAACATAAATGTCACGCCAGAAGCCTATCTGCCCAAACCCCGTCCCATCATCCAAATCGTTTCCTGGGCGTTCATCCCGGTAGCCATCGCCGTTCTTTTGCTGCTAGCTATATCAACCCTGCAGACATTCAGAGAGACCTTATCCTTGCAGACTAAGGTCAACAGCGCCCAGACCCAGGTTCAGATTCGACAAGGAACCGAGGCAGCGCTTAAGCAATTGCAGACAAAAGTTGCTGAAGCCAAGAAGGCGCGTGATGCCTTTAAGCCGCCGCTGGATAGCGCCAAGGCACAGCGGATAAAGGTAAATGGCGATTTAAGCAAGGCAACCAGCCTGCTGCCGGGCATCATCGAGCTAACGTCAATCAGCTATAGCCAGAGCCTGACCATAAGTGGCACCGCTACTGATGAGACAATAATCGTGAACTATGTCCGCAACTTGAGAAACTCCGGCCAGTTCTCCGAAGTATTAATATCAAATATGAATGAGACAGAATACAACGAGTGGCAGTTTAGCCTGACATTGAAATAGCGACTGGGAAAAATGTAAAAGTTAAATATCAAAAGGCAAAAATGAATTTAAGGGGCGAAGTTACAGGTTTTCGCTGGACGCTATCGGGTCTGTAGAACCAGAGGGGAAATTTTGCATTTTTAACTGTCTTTTTGGGTTTTAACTTTTGATTTTTGATGTAGCTGTAGGGTTTAGTATTTAAGATTTCCCATTGGGGTCGCCCATATTACCACCAATTTAGCCCCGCCGCTACACTTCTGTCATTGCGGGGGCAAAGCCCCGAAGCAATCCCAAAAATAATAGGGCATACCTTGGAGGTCTGCCCTATTACTCCTACTTAGGAGGTGCTCAATCAGCAGGTCTCAACCAATATAATCGGCTTCCTATTATGGTGATGGTGCACACATTGTGGTGCCACTGGGACAACTTTGGGCAGTAATTACCCCACCTGCAATAGTGTAACTCGTGCACCTAGGGTCTGTCAGCAAAAATCCGCCAGCCTTCAAGCCTGCCACGGTATTGCAGACTAGGGTACCGTCTTTCACCTTTTCCACCTCGCAAGCTGTTGCTGCGGTCTGTACATTGTGCAACTCAGTACAATTAGCCTCGTTTGCACCGCGGCCGATAAACCGGGTGACGCCAAGGGTGACCACGCCGGCCAGGGCTGCCAGGATGCCGATGACCACCAGCAACTCGATAAGGGTGAAGCCCTTCTCACCACCCCTGTAGACCCTCCGTATGGCTTTTACTAGCTTTCGCATTTAGTTTTACCTCCTTTCTTTGCTATTTACTAGCTTCGAGAGCTTCATCTTATATCACTCGTGTCAAGGCGTCAATATAAAAAGGTAGCTATTTGGTATGCCCTACAGATAGGAAATTAGTACTGGTCATAGGACTTTAGCGCTGGTTTGGATTTCAAGCTCTTCTCTTAATGCGAACCAACCAATGTAGCTGCGACCCTTTAAGGTCACCCCGGTGGGGCGGCCTGGGCGGGGCTAAAGCCCCGCGGCTACATTTACGGAAATCCTAAATCCGAATTTGTAAACTCTAAACAAATACAAATCCCCAAATACAAATGACCAAAACATCAAGAATGTCATTGCGAGCGAAGAGTGGCAATCTCCGGGATTGCTTCGTCGCTAATGCTCCTCGCAATGACAGAAAAGGCAGGGTGTCACTAATGTGCTGGACGAGCACACTTTAATGCTAAATTCGTCGCATTTTGCTATCATATTGCCGTACCGTACTTAACAGGCTGTCCGAAAATGTAGTCCCGACCCTTTAGGGTCGGGCTCCCGAGGCTAAAGCCTCGGGGCTACATGTTTATAGAGACACCTTCGGAAAAAGTGGCATGGGCAGCAAGAATATTATCCAGCATATCGCCGAATCTACAGAGATATATGTTGCCCCGGATGGCAAGAAATATCCTGTTATCAGCCTGAAAGCAGTGACTTCAATCACTCAGGCGAAGGGGGGTTTGGCTAGAGAGGTAGAAATAACAGCCTTAAAGCAGGGCATTACCCCCTGGCGTTATCTCCGTAATACAGGCACAATTGGCTTGGACGGACAGATAAAGTTATTGCAGTCAGCCGTGGCTGTAGTGGGGGTGGGCGGATTAGGCGGCACTATAATAGAACTCTTGGCCAGGCAAGGGATAGGACACCTGATTATTATTGATAACGACCGTTTTGCCGAACAGAATTTGAACCGGCAACTGATGTCTACAGAAAAGAACCTGGGCGACTATAAAGCCACCGTGGCGGCAAAAAGAGTTAAGGATATAAACTCAGCAGTCACGGCTACAACATTTTTGAAGAAACTAACCAGGGAGAATGCTCATAGGCTACTCAAGAATGCCAAGGTAGTGGCTGATGGACTGGATAATTTGCCATCACGTTTTGCAGTTGAGGAAGCTTGCCGGAACTTAAGAATCCCTTTCATACATGGAACAATTGCTGGGTTCAGCGGGCAGCTAACGACCATCTTCCCAGAAGATGCCGGGCTGTCTTGCATTTATGGTTCGTCCGACAGCCTTCCTGAGCAGGGCATAGAAGTGAAAATCGGTAATCCGTCAGCTACACCGGCAATGATTGCCGCATGGCAGGTTCAGGAAATAGTCAAGATTATTACGGGAATCGGGAAACCACTTCGTAACCATCTTCTTATGCTAGATGCGATGGAAGGTATTGCTGACAAAATTGAATTGAGCCGGTATTAAAAATGGCATCAATCGCTGTAAAGTTCTATAGCCTCTGGCGTCAATATTTAGGCGTAGACAGCGTTCCCCTACAAGCTGACAACTTAGACGAGGCTCTAGCCCAAGTTGAAGAGAGATTTGGCCCCCGCCTCCGGGAACAGCTCCGAGCCGATGGAGTTCGAGCGGATGGGAAGATTCAAGATTATTCGCTTATTTTGCTTAACGGCGCCAGCCTACGCAATCTCAAGCAGACCGGCTTGAAGGAGGGGGATACTTTGCAAATCTTCCCTCCGGCCACGGGTGGATAAGAACCAGAATATGTGGTTAGCTCTATTCTTCTTGCTCGGCGCTGCCGTGGGCAGCTTTATCAATGTTGTTGCCGACCGTCTGCCAGAAGGTAAATCAATCATCTCACCACCATCCCACTGCCCCGGATGCCAGCAAGGGCTTTCAGCCAAAGATATGATTCCTATCTTCAGCTATCTGTGGCTCAAAGGGCGCTGCCGTTATTGTGGAATAACCATCCCCAGGCGTTTGTTCTGGGTGGAATTGGGCACAGCGATTTTATTTGCCTTCTTATACTGGCATTATGGCCTTAACTGGGAACTGGCGATAGTCGCCTTCTACTGCTGCTTGTTCATCGTCCTTTTGCTCATTGACCTGGAGCGCAACATACTGCCGAATAAGATAGTTTACCCAGCAATGATTTTTGCCATAGTTATAGCTGCTCTGGGCTCTATATTCGGCTTTGAACCGAGAGACATCGCCGACACGGGCTTTCGGCTTTGGATTGTTGATGCAGCTATCGGCGGTGGCATCGGCTTTGTGCTGCTACTTATTCCAGCCCTCTTTTATCGCGGGGGCATGGGCTGGGGAGATATCAAGCTTGCGGCATTGATAGGCCTGGTCACCGGCTTCCCGCTGGTTCTTCCAGCCATGCTTTTAGCCATAGTTAGCGGCGGCTTAACAGCTGCAATTTTGCTATTGCTCAAATTGAAAAGCCGAAAAGATGCCATACCTTTCGGCCCTTTCCTATCCTTAGCCGCCATGGCAACGCTATTTTGGGGGAGCAACCTGCTTAACTGGCTAGCTCATAGTTAATCACCAGCCATTTCAAGAAACACCCATCGTCGGACTAATCCCACCATAATCCATGGATTCTGCCATCTAATTTCGATTTAAGACCCTCTCCCTTGACGTGAGAGTCCGATCGTCAATTCCCTCTCCCTCGACGGGAGAGGATAGGTGAGGGTGAGTTCCTAGTTACCCCCTCACCTTAGTCCTCTCCCTCCAGGGGAGAGGAAATAAACTGACATGCATTTTTTCGAGTGTAGATAACACGGAAGCATTCTAAAAGTTAGCTTTTTGAATCTATGCCCACGAAATAAGGGCTCCATTGGTGTGGCTGACACTAAAGGCATTCTACCCACACAAATAAGTCATACTAAAGTATGACTTTGCGTCACCAAAAGGCCTGACACTGCCATCGACCCCTTTCTCTGCACAAAACCAGCCACCCTCTCGATTACGAAATGAAGTCAGTAGTATAAACTTAAATAAATCATTTAGCGGCAAGGTTTCAACATGTTCAACAAAAAGGATACAGACAAAGAAACTGAAATCAAAGAGCTTCCGATTGTCTTTGGTAGTCATGGCCTGAAACTCAAGGGCAAAATTCTTCTCCCCAAAGACTCGAAAGCAGATGAACCAATGCCTGGTGCTGTTTTATGTCATGGCTTTGGAGCTGCTTATCGGGTTATGGAGCCCGGTGCTCGAACTATGGCAGCTCAGGGAATAGCTACTCTTATCTTCGATTTCCGCGGTCATGGTGCCAGCGAAGGTGCTGCCGACGGGAAAATGGTCGAAGACGTTGTTGATGCTTGGAATTTCTTGTCTCAACTTCGCGAAGTGGACAGCAAACGAATGGGCCTCATCGGACATAGCCTGGGTGCTATGTCCGCAATTATGGCTGCAGAAAGCGTGACCAATCCCCGGGCTCTGGTTGCCTTAGCTTGTCCACCGGAGGTAGATAGCCAACTCTCAAACGATGAGCGAGGCAATATCGGACGATGGGGACAGGATGCTAAAGCTATTGCCGAATACCCCAAGCATGGCGCTTTTCCGTGGTTAAAAGGCATGGCTGCCTTAATATGCAGAGCCTGGATGTACGTAGGTCGCTTCAAGGTTCGGATTGACTTACAGAAATTCCTCGAAGCCTTCCCACAAATGAAGATGTCTGAGGTGCTCCAAAAGCTGGAAGACTGTTCTAAACTCTTCGTCTTTTGTGAAGGCGATAAGGTGACACCATATCACAAATCTGCGTTTGTTTATGAAGCAGCTTGTCAGCCTAAGGAACTGCTTCTGGCTAAGGGCGGTTTCCACACCACCCCACTTCTTAGAGGAAATCTGCGCTCCCAATGGACAAGCTGGACAGTAAAAACTCTGACAGACATCGAATAGAGCCTAAAGGAGAATAAAATGCGAGTGCTTATTACAGGTGGAGCTGGCCGGTTAGGCATAACCGTGTGCAAAGCCTTCTTGCGAGACGGGGCTCATGTCCGCGTGTTTGATTTGGACACCCCCGGGAACAGAAAGAGTGTCAAAGGACTTAACGGGAAAGCTGAAGCCCTGTGGGGTGACATCATGCAACCCGAGTCAGTTCGGAAAGCACTGGAAGGGGTCGATGCAGTCGTCCACATGGCCGCCGTCTTACCTCCCCTAGCCCATGAGAAACCTGAACTAGCCGCCAAGGTCAATGCAGGTGGCACCAGAATAATCGTTGACCTAATAAAAGGAAGAGGTGACACTATTCCTTTCCTGTTTACTTCGTCAGTGGCTGCGTTTGGCCCTACTCCCCACGCCACCAAACCTCTCTGCCCAGAAGAACATCGCCCTAATCCCAAAGGAGCCTATGGCGAGACCAAGCTACAAGCTGAAAATGTTATCAAAGAATCAGGAATTGATTATGTAATCTTACGTCTTACCGCAACCATGTACCTTAACTTTTCAATAAATGACATTAAGCGGATGTTCACTATTCCGCTGAATAACAGGGTTGAGTACTGCCATCCAGACGATACAGCATCAGCAATACTTAATGCGGTCAAGAATTTCAACACCATAAAGGGGAATACGCTCGTTGTCAGCGGCGGGCCACAACAACGAATGCTATACAGGGACATGATAAGAACCATACTCGGGGTTATGGGGTTGCCTTTGCCACCAGCTCGCAAATTCACCAAGGAGCCATATTACCTAGACTGGTATGATACAACCAGGTCGCAGAAACTCCTTAACTTCCAGCGAAGGAGCTTTGCTGACTTTATCAAAGACTATTCTAAGGAGCTGGCGAGGCAATATGGTGCGGGGTTCATACCATTCATGCGCCACTTCGTCGGGCCTGTCTTTGGAAAAGTCCTCGTTCAGTTTTTTTAGCAATTTTTGTTGCCAGAGATATTGCATTCTCAGGCAACTATATGGTATACTAGCCTACAAGTGAGGCCTTTAAGTCAGTCCAGAGAGGCTGGCAAGGGAAATATGACAAAAGATTGTAGCTCTACAAAGCTTTCGTTTCAGGTTGCTTTTTTGAAAACCTCTTGCCAGTTCTCGGCAGGAGGTTTTTCTTATGCCTGAGAGAACCCTCATGTCCCCCGAGGACATGCAGAGAGCCTTGGTCCGCGTTGCTCACGAGATTGTAGAAAGAAATAAAGGCGCCAAGGACATCATCCTCGTAGGCATGCAAACCCGGGGAGTCCCGTTAGCCAAGCGGCTAGCCACTACTATCCAAGGGCTCGAGGAAATTACTGTACCAGTTGGCTCGCTGGACATCAGCCTGTACCGCGATGATATTTCATCGTTACATCTAAAGCCTGTAATTCACCGCACTGATATCCCAACTGATGTTACCAACAAACAAGTAATTTTGGTTGATGACGTCTTCTATACCGGACGCAGCATCCGTGCAGCGATGGATGCCCTTATGGATTTGGGACGGCCTCAATCCATCCAGCTAGCAGTTCTTGTCGACCGAGGCCATCGCGAACTACC
>Ga0315282_10005380_pt1 | contig 21871 bp, 22 predicted proteins | sample YL17G07_20_MG_FD_203693 | JGI IMG/M metagenome (GOLD analysis project Ga0315282, IMG submission 203693) | Sediment microbial communities from Yellowstone Lake, YNP, Wyoming, USA - YL17G07_20 | ecosystem: Environmental > Aquatic > Freshwater > Lake > Sediment | place: USA: Wyoming | collected... | reverse complement strand
CCGCGGTTCGCATGCGCGTAGGCGCGTTGCAGCCGGACCAGGCGGCGCAGCTCGCCGATGGGATCGGCACTGTCCTCCACGCGCAGATCGAACAGGCGGTCGGCACCCTGCCATGGCCGGCCGCTTCCCGTGCCCTTCACGATGAGAATCGCGGCCGACTGTTTGCCCCGAATGTCGCCGCCCGCGGACTGCCCGGCCTCGAGCGCGGCCAGAAGACGGTCCGCCAGATCGCCCGAGGTCTTTTACTGGGACCTTGCACTTCGCACTTTCAACGAGGCACGATGATACCAGATGGACTCATGGTGGACGCACGCCGTCATCTACCAGATCTACCCGCGCTCGTTCATGGACGCGAACGGCGACGGTATCGGCGATCTGGCCGGCATCCGCGCCCGCCTCGACTACCTTGCGTGGCTTGGCGTCGACGCGATCTGGCTGTCGCCGATCTACCCGTCGCCGATGGCGGATTTCGGATACGACGTTGCCGATTACACCGACGTCGATCCGCAGTACGGCACCCTCGCCGAGTTCGACGCGCTGCTGAGTGAGACGCACGCGCGGCAGATCAGGGTGCTGCTCGATTTCGTCCCCAACCACACCTCCGACCGGCATCCCTGGTTCGTCGAGTCGCGGTCGTCGCGCGACAACCCCAAACGCCACTGGTATATCTGGCGGGATGCAGCATTTTTGGATGGCGGGGTCCCCTGCACCCCGCCAGGCTCCTCGCTCGCGGGGGCCCCTACGTCCCGCTCCGCTTCGTCGCGTTCTCGGCCGCCGAACAACTGGCTGAGCAACTTCGGCGGCAGCGCGTGGCAATGGGACGAAGCGACGGGCCAGTACTACTACCACGCCTTCCTCGAGGAACAGCCCGATCTGAACTGGCGGAACCCTCGGGTCGAGGCCGCCATGTTCGACGTCCTGCGCTTCTGGCTGGCGCGCGGCGTCGACGGCTTTCGCGTGGATGTGCTGTGGCACCTGATCAAGGACGAGCAGTTTCGCGACAACCCGCCGAACCCCGCGTATCGACCGGGCATGTCGCCCTACCAGTCGCTGCTGGCCAGCTTCAGCGCCGATCGGCCCGAGATCCACGCTCTCGTCATGCGCATGCGGCGCGTCCTGGGCGAGTTCGGCGACCGCCTGCTGCTCGGCGAGATTTACCTGCCGATCGAGCGCCTCGTAACCTACTACGGGCCCGAGGGACCGGCCGCGCACGTGCCGTTCAACTTCCAGTTGATCCAGTTGCCGTGGACCGCCACGACGATCGGCGTCGCCGTGGAAGCGTACGAGCGCGCGCTGCCAGGCGGCGCGGCAGCCGCCTGGGTACTCGGCAACCACGACAAGCCCCGCGTGGCGCGCCGCCTGGGAGCGGGGCAGGCGCGGGTCGCGGCGATGCTGCTGCTCACCCTGCGCGGCACGCCGACCATCTACAACGGCGACGAACTCGGCCTGGTCGGCGTAGTACGGCCAGCGCCGGAATCGCTGGACCCGAAGGGGCGTACCCTTCCCGGCTTCTCGCGTGACGCCGGGCGGACGCCGATGCAGTGGGACGCGAGCGCGAACGCCGGTTTCACCACCGGTGGTCCGTGGCTGCCCGTGCAGCCCGACTTCGCGCGCGTGAACGTCGCGGTCGAACGGGACGATCCACGCTCCATGTTGTCGCTCCATCGACGGCTGCTCCAGCTGCGAAGGACCGACGTCGCGCTGGCGCGCGGCATCTACACCCCGGCGCATCGCGGCGATTGCGTGGTGGCGTTCGGGCGCGAGTTCGAAGAGCAGCGGCGGGTGGTGGCGCTGAACTTCAGCAGCGACGTGCAACGCGTGGTGCTCGAAGGCGGCGTCGGCGGCCGTGTGCTGCTCTCCACGCACCTCGATCGGAGTGATGCGGTCAGCGGGGAAGTACTCCTGCGCCCGGACGAAGGGGTGATCGTCGCGGTCGAGGAGCGCAGGCGATCGCCGCGGCCTGCATGAAGCGTGATAGGCTTCGCCGGTGCTTCTCGCCGAAATCCTTCTGATCGCGATCGGCCTTTCGATGGACGCCTTCGCGGTGTCGATCGGCGCCTCCGCCTCGAACCGGCGCATGGCTCCGCGCGCCCCGTTCCGGCTCTCGTTCCACTTCGGGTTGTTCCAGTGCCTGATGCCGATTGCCGGCTGGCTGCTCGGCGCGCAGGTCGCCCGGTTGGTCGCCTGGTCCGCCGCCTGGGTCGCGTGGGCGTTGTTGACGTTTGTCGGCGCGCATATGATCTACACCGCGTTTCACCCGAGCAGGGAGAGCTACCGCGTCGATCCAAGCCGTGGCATGACGCTGGTCATGCTCTCGGTCGCCACCAGCCTCGATGCGTTCGCCGTCGGCTTCAGCCTGGCGATGCTGCGGGTGTCGATCTGGTATCCCGCCGTCGTCATCGGGCTCGTCACGGGCACGCTGTCGCTGGTGGGCGTGCTCCTGGGCGCCCGCCTCGGCACGCGCGTCGGCCGGCCCATGGAAGTGATCGGCGGCGCGTTGTTGATCGGAATTGGCGTGCGAATTCTACTGGCTGGTTCTTAGTTCCTGGTTCCTGGTTCCTGGTCCCTGGTGCGAAGGTCCTGGTCCCTGGTTCCTGGTGCGCACCACGCGCCAAGGACCAAGGACTAAGGACCAAAAGGCGCCTGCCACATCGCGCGGCCAACGAAGAACGGCCCGAGCCGATCGAGATACAGCGCGGTCTGCTGCGTCTTTCTCATCGTCTGCACGATCGCCGACAACGGATGCAACTCCTTGCCGATGAGGCCGACGACGAAATCGTTGTCGTTCCTGTCGAGGCCGTGGCAGGCCAGCCGGATGTCGTGCGCGTAATCGGCGGCGCCGAACGCCACGCCGATGGCCCCGTGCTCGGCCAGGATCACGCGCTGCTCTTCGGGCGGCAGCTGCGCGAACCGGCCGTTGCGACGCAGCGGATACCAGACGGCCCAGCGCCAGGCGGGATTGAGCACCGTGCGCGTTGGCCGATGGAACAGCGCGTCGTCGAGATCCGGTTCGTAGCCGAGCGCATACGTGCGGCCGAACATCGTCAGGTCGGGCTTCGGGGTGAAGCGCACGAACGGATCGCAGCCGAGGATCGGCCGGAGGGTGTCGATGAAGAAGTTCGCGTCGCGATTGAGCGCGAGAATCGCAACGCCGCGCGGGTCGTTCAGATCCTCGTAGACCACCCCGGTCACCGCTGCGTCGGCCAGCGCAGCCGCGAGCGGTCTCGCGTCGGGGCAGCCGCCGAACGCCAGCAGCTGCATGAAGAGCCGCTCGTCGGACCGTTGAGGCGCGCCGCCCTTCAGCCCGCCTTTTTCGGCCAGATCCGGCGCCTCGAGGTCCTTCATGACTCCACGATAACACACTTGCTTTTTACCTTCGGACGATGGCATCGTCGTCGTCGTCGGAGCACTCTCGTAGGCGCCGAGCTTCCGTTCGACCCGACTACGCGGCAACTCGCCCAGGGCGGGCAGCTCGGGGCCGGCGGGGTGTCGTCATGGAAAAGCGGATGACCGTCGCCGACTACCTCGGGACGCCGGAGACCAACAAGCCGCAGGAACTCGTGTACGGCATCCTGCGCGAGCCACCTGCCCCGCTCTACGGTCACCAGGCAACCGTGACGCAGATAACCGCGTTGCTGAACGATTTCGTGCGGCGCACGAAACTCGGCGCCGTCTGTGTGTCGCCTGTCGATGTGGTGTTGGACCGAGAGCGCGCTCTTGTGCTCCAGCCGGACATCATCTTCGTTTCGGCGGAGCGTGCGCACATCATCAGCAACCAGGTGTGGGGCGCACCCGATCTGGTCGTGGAAGTGCTGTCACCAAGGACCGCGAAGCGGGATCGGACGCGAAAACTCGAATGGTACCGGGAGTACGGGGTGAAGGAGTTCTGGCTGGTCGATGACCACGCCGGCGAGATCACCGTCATCCGGCTGGACAAGGGCGGCGAACCAGGAGGACGAACTTACCGCGGACCGCAACGGCTCTGTTCCCGGGTGCTGCCCGGCTTCAGACCGTCCGCTGTGCGGCTGCTGGCGCCGCAGCCCTAGTCGCAATGCCGTTCGGAAATTCGCCGCCGCGAGCTGGCAGGCGGCCAGCGCCCTGCCCGGCCGCGTGCCGGGTTCCGCGCTCCGGAGAACGTCGCTCCGTCCGCTCCGTTTTCGGCTGCAGAATCGGGCTGGCCCGTGTACGCGCTTGATCGACCGCTACGGGCTGCGCCCGGTAAAGGCACCCCAACGCGGCTGCCGCGTTGGGGACCCCGCATGAGAAGCGCTCCCTCCGCTCCGTTCTCCCTGAACGACCATCGGAGCGCTCCGCACGGCCCGCGTCGGGGCTGGCCGCCGGCCGCGCCGTACGCGGACCCGAATTTCCGACAGGCATTGGCCCTAGTCGCGGGCTGCCGCATCCTCGGCGCTGCGTCGTTCCTGCTTCAGGTCGATGCCCAGCTGCTCACATTTCTTATACAGGTGGCTGCGCTCGAGACCGAGCGCCCGCGCGGTCTCCGCGATGCGGTACCCGTGGCGACGCAACTCGGCGAGCATCACCTCGCGTTCGAAGGCAATCACGCGCTCCGCCAGCGTGCCCGTACCCGCGTGCCCGCCCTCCGGGCTGCCGGCGCCATGCGCATGACCGCGCGGGAGCACGGCCTGCACGTCGGCGGATCCCACGTCCGCGTCAGCCAGCAGGAGCAGCCGCTCCACGACGTTTCGCAGTTCGCGCACGTTGCCCGGCCAGGGATACGCCGCGAGTGCCGCGAGTGCATCGTCGCGAAACGCCTTCGGTTTCCATCCGTTCGCCTCGGCGACCTGCGTCGCGAAGTGCTCGACCAGCACGGGTATGTCCTCGAGACGCTCGCGGAGCGGGGGAACGGTGACCGGAAAGACGAAGACCCGGTGATAGAGGTCCTGCCTGAACGTTCCTTTTTCGACGAGCGCTTCCAGGTCGCAGTGCGTCGCCACGACCACGCGGGTGTTGACCACCACCGATCGATCGCCGCCGACGCGCTCGACTTCGCCGTCCTGCAGCACGCGCAGCAGCTTCGCCTGCATGGCCAGAGGCATGTCGCCGATCTCGTCGAGGAAGAGCGTGCCGCCGTCGGCCTGCTCGAACTTGCCGGCGTGGCGGTTGGCCGCTCCCGTGAATGCGCCCTTCTCGTGGCCGAACAACTCCGACTCGATCAGGTCGGCGGGTACGGCGGCACAGTTCACGGTGACGAACGGCCGATCGCGGCGCGGGCTGCGGTCGTGGATCGCGCGGGCGACCAGTTCCTTGCCGGTGCCCGTCTCGCCGAGCACGCAGACACGCGACTCGCTGGCGGCCACGCGATCCACCTGCGCCATCACGCGGCGCATCGCCTCGCTTCGCCACACGATCTCGAACTTGCCGACGCGCCGCCGCAACTGCCGGTTCTCTTCCTCGAGGCGAGCGAGCTTCAGCGCGTTCTGGACCGTCAGCAGCAGCTTGTCCGAAGAAATCGGCTTTTCGAGGAAGTCGACGGCGCCGAGCCTCGTCGCGCGCACCGCCATGTCCACCGTGGCCTGCCCGGAGACCATGATGACCGGCGTCGTGACGCCCAGCTCGCGCAGGTCGGCGAGCATCGACAGGCCGTCCTTGGCCGGCATGACGACGTCGGAGAGGATCACGTCGAAGCGCTCGCTGCGCACGAGGGATTCGGCGCGCGCCGCGTTGTCGCAGACCACGGCTTCGTAGCCGGACAGGCGGAACGCGCGCGCCAGCGACGCGAGCGTGCTCAGGTCGTCATCGACGATGAGGACACGCGGCATGGTGGCTGTATGTTACCGGAATCCGGCGGCACTTTGAAAAGCACGGTTCGGACGCGCGATCACCCGGGCAACTCGATCAGGAACGTCGTGCCCCGGCCCTTCTCGCTGCGGACCGAGATCTTGCCGCGGTGATCGCTGACGACTGACTGCACGATGGCGAGGCCCAGGCCGGTACCGTGTTGCCTGGTCGTGTAGTAAAGCGTGAACAGCCGGCTGGCTTCCTCGGGCGTCAGCCCCTCGCCGGTGTCGGAGATTTCCAGCCGGACGCCTCCATCAGCGCGTCGCGTGCGCACCGTCACGCGGCCGCCGCCTGGCATCGCATCGATGGCGTTGGCGAGGAGGTTGCGAAGCGCGCGGCCCAGTTGCTCGGGGTCCGCGCGCACGGTTCCCATGTCCTCGTCCAACTCCTGCTGCGCGACGATGGCGGGCCGTCCGGGCGCGGCGAACTGAGCCTCGAACAGCTTGACGCTGTCGGCGACCAGCGCGTTCAGCGCGACGTCTTCCATCCGCGGCGCGGGCATTTTCGCAAAGTCACCGAACCGGCCGATGATCGCGCCCAGGTTGTTGAGCTCGGCGAAGAGCGTGCGCGCGCTCTCCTCGAACACCTCGTCGAACAGCTCGGGCGCCTGCGCCTTCGCGCGCTGCAGGTTCTCGACGGTGATCTTCATCGGGAACAGCGGGTTCTTCAATTCGTGCGCAAGGCGCCGCGCGATCTCCCGCCACGCGGCGACGCGCTCGGCCTGCACCAGGCGATCGCGCTGATCGAGCAGTTGCGCCGTCATGGCGTTGAACGCCTCCGCCAACTCGCCCACCTCGCCCTGCGGCGGCACGTCCACGCGCACGTCCCAGTTGCCGCCCGCTACCGCGTTCGCGCCGCGTGCGAGATCCTCGACCGGTCGTGTGACGCGTGCGGCGACGACGTAGGACAGGGTGATCCCGAGCAGGATGCCAATACCGCCGAAGATGACCCCGGCGCGGCGGATGCCGGCGATGAGGCCGGCCAGTTCGCGCCCCGAACTGCCGACGAGCAGGACGCCAAGCACCGAACCTTCGCGGCCTGCGAGCGGAATCGCCTGGAACGTTTCGGGACCGTCCGGCCAGTCGATCGTGTCCGCCGTTTCGCGGCCGAGAAGACGCGCACGGGCAACGAGCGATTCGAACCGCTCGGCCTCCGCGACCCTGCCCTTGCCATCCACGAGTTGCTGCGGCGCGAAGCCGGGTTCGATGTTCCGGTACAGGAGCGCACGCATGCCGGCCGGCAGGCTCAGCGAGCCGAGGAACTGCTGATCGAGGCGGCGGCCGCCGGCGATAGACAACCGGCGATCGCCGGTAACGAGGGTGTGGAGCGCGACGAGCGCCAGCATCGGCTCCGACGGCGTTTCCTCGATCTGCAGGAATGCACGGTCGCGATCCGCTTCGCCGACGGTGGTCGCCCAGGGGTGCTTGTAGCCGAAACGCGCCCGCCACTCCGCCGAGGAGATGATCGTGCCGTCGTCGGCGACGATGTCGAGGAAGTCGAGGCCGTGCGAGGAGGCCAGGGCGGACGCGTCGTCCACGTAGCGGGCACGGTCGGGGCTTGGACCGCCGAGTTCGACGGCGATGTTCTGCATGGTCTCGGACGCGGCGAGCCGGCCGACGCGCGCCACCACTTCGTCGCCCTCGCGCGCGAACTCGCGCCGGAACTCGGCCACCAGCGCGCGTGTCCTCTGCAGGTCGAGCGTCTCGAACGCGCTTCGCGCATGGCGCGACACCGTCCATGTCGTCAGGACGACCGCGAACGCAATCGTCGCGCTGACGAGCAGCAGCAGCCGCGTCCGCAGCCTCACGGCTTGTCCTCGCGCAGCCAGACGTCGGCGAGACTCAACCTGCCGGACGGCGTCACGAGCGGGCCATCCGAGCGCCGCACGCGGGCGCCGAAGCCGTAGATCTGCCGCAGATGGACGAGAGGCACGACCAGGTTGCGTTCGAGCAGCGCCTGCTCGAACCGGGCGACCTCCTCGACGGGCGAACCAGGAACCGGCGAACCCGCCGACGCGAGTCCGAGTGGCCCGACCAGGGAGGCGAGGGCCCGTTCGGGTATGCTCGCCTCGAGGGGGATGCGCAGGAGGCGGGCATCGGGTGGCGGCGGCGCGTTGCCGGATGCCGGCACGATCGTCAAGGCGAGGCCGGCCTCGCGGAGGTCAACCGCCACGCGGTCGGCCACGGCCTGGGCAATCGGATCCGAAGCGGCGTACTCGAGCGACAGTGCGCGGCGGCCGAACGGCAGCGACGCGACGATCGAGCGCGCGGCGGCGGGGTCGTAGCGCGCCGCAAAGACGGCGGCATAGCCGCTCAGCCAGTCGGGCAACAGGCTGCCGGCCACCTCCGCCTGGTGCTGCAGCAGGACCGCGCAGATGGCGGAGCGATCGATGGCCACCGCCACGGACGTGCGCAGCGCCTCCTGCGACGCGCCCGGCCGCCGGGGATCGAAGACGAGTACCACGAGCTCGCGCATCGCGGAAGCGGCCACGCGCAGACCCCGCTGCGACACGCGCCGCACGTCCTGGGGCAGCAGCGGAACCAGATCGACCCGGCCAACCTCCAGGTCGACCACTTCGTCGCGAATCGGGCGGCCCATCTCGATCTGCACAGCGTCGACGAAGGGGCGGCCGTCGCGGCAGGCCTCGTTGGCGGCGAGAACCAGACGGCGCCCCGGTTCCCAGCGATCGACTCGAAACGGCCCCGTGCCGAGCGGCAAGGCGCCCGGACCGGAAACGACGATTGCGCGGCGCAGGTTGGCGAGCTCCCAGGGCAAGTCGGGCATCGGGTGCTCGGATTCGATGACGACGTCGTCGCCGGCTTCCTTCACCGTCCACCCGTTGTCGAAGGTCTGCAGCGCTGTGGCAACGCGCGCCGCCGTCAACGACGTCCCGTCGTGCAGCCTGACGCCCGGCCGCAGGTGGAACCTCCATCGCGTGTCCTGCGCCTCGCCTGTCCACGAATCGGCGAGCAGCGGCTGAAGGCCGGTGAGATCCACGCGAGTCAGGGTATCGAAGACGAGCGGCAGCACGGCGTCGCGCGCCGCCGAGGACGCGACATCCGGGACAGCGGCGGCAGGATCGAGCGTCGGAATCGCGGCCGGCGTTTCCATTCGCAGCGTGCCGCCGTAGCGCGGCCGATCCATCGGCGCAGCAGACCCGCCGTGCGCGGCCGTCACCAGGCACGCGAGCACCGCGGCCGCCGTCGCCAGGCGGCTAGCGAACGCACCCGAGACCGACGTAGAACGCTTCATATCGATTCAGGTCGCTGTTGTGCGCGACGACCAGCACCGATCCTCCGGCGGGCCTTTCCCACACAGCGGTGATCCTGCCCGGCAGGTGAACGGCTGGTGTCAATGGAATCAGCGTGCTTCCGGTCATCTCGTACGCGCGCAGCGCCTCCGCCGCCTCATCGTCGCCGTTCGAGCCCGTTGCGATGAGCTGCCGGCCCGAACCGCACGCCGTCTGCACACTCGCCACGTCGTCTCCCAGTCCCGGCAGCGTCTGACGCGCCTCGAACGCGGCGCCAAGCAGGTGCAACCTGCCATCGACACCGGCGAGCAGCCAGGTCGTCAGGCCTGCCTCCGTGCCGAGCTGCGCCGCGGTGAAGAAGGGCGGCGTGTTCGGCGAAGTGAAGTAGTTCGCGCCCGGCGCGAGGATGCTGTTCGGGACGCCAACCGGCCACGAGCTGTTCTGTGCCGAGACGCAGTCGGCCTTGAATGGTTCCAGCGTGCAGCGGCACGTCATACCGGGCAGGAAGGCGTCCACCCTCTCACCATTCACGCTGAGCCGGCCGCGAGGGTCGCGCGGCCGGGCGGGCGGCGAGGCGACCGCCACGGTTCCCGCCGGCTTCCAGCCCGTGTCGCTGCGCAGATACAGGTCGAAGCCGGCAACGTCGAGGACAAGCAGTCGATCGCCGATTTCGACGAGATCGAGGATACGCTCGCGCTGCGCCAGCACCGGCCGAACGTCGAGTGTGACGAGGCGCGACGACGGTTGCGCGGCGGCGAGCGCGCGCGGCCTCGATGCGGCCACGACGTCGCGGCTGTCGCCCTTGACGATTTCCGCGGCACACACGTGATCGCGCAGGTTCTCCGAGCAGGCGACGCGCACCTTCGCTGCGCCGCTGGCCGCGCTCACCAGTGACAGGCCGCGCGCCCGCAACTGGTCCGCGATTTCGCGCAGCACGGCCGCTTCGTCTGCCGCGTGTCGCGATTGGGGGTTGGTCGGGACGAGCAGGACCTGGTTGAGCGGCGCGACGACCGACGCCACCCTCTGTGCCAGCGCCCGTGCGAGGTCCTGCGGTGACGAAGAAGATGGCGCCTGCGCGGTGAGGGAAACGACCAGCGCGCAGGCGGCCACCACGCATGACGCGGCCAGGCGGCGGGTTTTCACGGCGCGGATGATAGCACTTGTCGGGCCGGGTCCGGGGGACCTCGGCCCGACGAGTAAGGCCGCGGCCCGGTGCGCGCGGCCTTACTTCCGGATGCTCATGCCCAGCTGCGTCCCCTTCAGGACATCGTTCGCGAAGAAGAACCGGCCGTCCATCGGCACCATCATGATCTGCACCTTGTCGGACAGCCGCTCGGCGATGATCTTCTGGATGAGCAGCGGGTTGTCCTTGAGCACGTTCGCCTCGCCGCGCATGCGCTCGGCGTCCGCGCCGGCGATCGTGGAGAACACCTCGCGCACCATGTAATTGGGCACCGTCTGTCGGAAGGAGGTACTTCAGAAGCAACATGGACGGTTCTCCTTTCCGACCGAAGGGGCGGCCCCCTGTAGCCGCCCGCGATGGTGCCATGTGCTGAGTGCTGACTGCGTGCTGCTGCCTGCCACGCCGAAGCTCGCGCTTCAGCGTGCGAGCGAAGGCGGGAAGATGCGCGCGATTTCAGGCGTCCGCTCCGCGTGCAGTTCCACCACGTCTCCCGCGCGCAGCATCTCGAACAACTGCTCGATGTCGCGGTTGCGCAGCCGGATGCAGCCGTGCGATTTCGCGTGGCCGATCGAGCTCGGAACGTCGGTGCCGTGAATACCGTAGCCCTTCGCGTTCAGGCCGAGCCAGCGCGTGCCGAGCGGATTGCGAATGCCGGCAGGAATCACCTTGCCGGGCGCGTAGTAGGTAGGACCCTCGATGCGGTTGACGATGGTGAAAGTGCCGGTGGGGCTCGGGCTCTTCGGGCTGCCAACCGCGACCTCGAAGCGGCGCAGCACCGTGTCGTTTTCGAGCACCGCCAGCCTGCGATCCGGGATGCTGACGACGACGCGCCGAGCCGGCCGCGCAAGCGCCGAATCACCGTGCGTGCGGCCGCCATCGGCCGCCAGGGTCTCGTCAGCCGCCAGCATCCTCAGCACCACCACCACCGCCGCCATCGCGTAACCGGTTCTCGTGTCTCGCATCGCATCCTCCCTGGCTGCGACAAACATGAGCAACCGGCGGTCCACCCGCGACTTGTTGCAGGGTAAGGACTTATGTGCGGCGCAGGCGGCGGCGGCGTGTCTGCGCGGACACGCCGTGGAAGGCCAGACACGGGTGCTTCGAACGGTGAGGGTCGCTTTGCTGACCGATGACCAGCGCGTGTTGAGACGTGTCTTGCACGAGGAACTATGGCCGGGCGGAGGCACGCCGCTCTGGCGAGCCCTGCTCGTCGGCATGACATCGCTCGAGGGCGAAAGCGGCCGCCGCGTCGTCCTCGTGCTGACCGACGGCAACGACGAGGACGTGTTCCCTTCGCACCCCGCCCCGGGAGACGTCACACGGCGGGCAGTTCGTGACGAGTTCATGGTGTACGCGATTGGCATGGAGCGGACCGCCGGTGGCGGCGCCAGCGGCGGCACGGTAATCACCGGCGGCCGCGCGATATCGACCGTTCGTATCGCACCAGGCGGCCTGAGCCGGGAGATCGTCGATGTGGTCGAGGAAACCGGCGGCGGCCATTTCGAGCTCAAATCCGACGCCGACCTGGGCGACACGTTCGCGCGCGTCGCGGAGGAATTGCGCCACCAGTATCTGCTCGGGTTCTCGCCCGTCTCGCTCGATGGCAAGGCGCACCGGCTGGAGGTGCAGGTGATGCAGCCGGGTTGCAAGGTGCGGGCGCGGAAGAGCTACGTCGCGCAGGGGGAAGGATGATGCGGCGGCAGCAGGCCGCGGTGGCCGCCGCGCTCGTATGTGCCTGGGCCGCCGTGCTGGAGCCGTTCTCGCAGCCACGCGGTGCATCTGTCACTGTCCACGCGGTCGTTGAGCGTGGCGAGCCGGTGGTCGGTCCGAACCAGGTCGTGCCATGGAAACTCGTGACGGGCCTGGCGCGCCAGGACTTTGAGATCGTCAGCGATGGGGAGACGCAGGCGATCGAGTCGTTTTCGACCGACGACACCCCGATTGCGATCGTCGTGCTCCTTGACCTCAGCGCCAGCCCCGAAATCAAGATCGACTCGTTGCGGGAGCCAGTGGAGAAGTACCTGATTCCCGCGCTCAGACCCGGCGACCGCGTGTCGTTCGGTCGCTTCGGCGGGACGGGCCTGCGCCTCGACGGCCGCTTCGCTGAAGAGCGGCGCGCACTTCTGACCGCTGCACGCGAACTTCTCGCGGCGAGAGGACGGCGTTCGGCGCCTGCGCCATCTGCGGCACCCGATACGGCAGGCGCGGCGAGCCAGCCAACCGTCGCGATACCCAGGCCGGATCCGGTCATCCAGGTGGAGGCGAGCAACGGCGCGTTCGGACTGGGAGCATCGCCGGCATGGGACGCGGTGGATGCCGGCGCCACGCTGCTCGAGGCGCAGCCCGGCCGCCGCGCGATCGTCCTCGTCACCGACGGGCGATCGAGCGGAAACGTCCACAGCCTGGACGATGCGATCCTGCACGCGGCGGCTGCAGACGTGTCTGTCTCCATCGTGGGCGAGGCACAGGCGGAGATCATCCCGCAGGACGGGAAGCGTTGGGCAATCGTGCGCCCGGCCGTGTTTCTCCAGTCGATGGCCGAGATGACGGGCGGCGGATACGCTGACGTGTTCGGTCCGGAGAAAGGACGGCCGCCCCTGTTCGAGGATGGTGCCATCAAGCGATGGGTGGGCGGCGTGCTCGCCCACCTCGTTGAGGATCTGCACAACACGTACGCGCTGAGCTTCGTTCCCCCGCTACCCGACGGACGGGTTCACAACCTCGAAGTGCGCGTGAAGACGCCTGGCCTGAAGGTGCGAGCCAGGCGTGGGTACCTGGCGGTGGAATCGCAGAACTCGGCCTTCACGCCGATCGCTTGTCCAGTATCACAATCGCCAATGTGGCAACCGGTCCGAAGAGCAGCGACAGCAGGAACCAGTTCAGGCCGCTGCGGTTCTTCGCCTGGGCGAGGCCGGCGTTGATCAAGGCGAGCGTGAACCAGCCGACCGCGTACCCCTGCATCATAGGTCGCTCCCTTGGAAGCCGCTATCGAGCCTTCAGCGTCGCCAGCTGTGCCATCGGGTCGTAGTTGAAGTCGGCGGCCGACTTGATGAACACACTGTCCGGGATGCCGACCGGCGGCTCGCCCTTGATCGACTTGACCAGTTCGAACGCCTTCTCGACGCGCGACTCTTCGCCCTCGATCGACAGCACGACGGCGCCTTCCGAGCCGCCGACCCCACCCGATCCGACGTGTGTCGCCTCGACGCCCGCCAGCAACGCAAGCGCCTGGATCTCCGTGAGCACCTTGCCCAGCACAACCGGCGTCAGGCGGGCCGGCAGCCCCATGCTCCAGTTGAAGTGGTAGATGCCGGTATGTTTCGCCGCGTCGATGACCGACGGAATCAGCTTTTCGAGACCGATCGGCATGATGAGATGCGATCCGCGGGCGGTGACGACTGGCCAGGCCATGCCGATGGTGCCGCCGGTCAGCCCGGACGTCAGGATGCCGGCATTGCCCTGCGGATCTATCGCGTTGCCGCCCTTGATGAAGACGTCGTCGGGACCGAAGGTCAGGATTTCCTTCGTCGAGTCCGCGCCCTCGACGACCTTGCCGTGGCGGATCACGTGATGCGTAACGGCGGGCGGGCCGGAATGCCCCGTGGTGATGCCGCCGCACACCATGCCGACCGTCAGACCCGCCTTCGGTTCCACGCGAACGCCGAGCAGTTCCTCGGTCACGAATGCGTTGGTGATGCCGCGCGCGATGATGATCGTGCCGTGCCGGAAGGCGTGTTGCACTTCGGGCAACGCCACGGTGGCCTTCGCAATCAGGCGCCGGGATTCAGAAGGATTGAGGACGACGAGGGCAGCGGCCCGATTGGCGCCAGGGGAAACAGGCGGAAGTTCGACTTCGCAGAACATGGGACTCCTTAGCGATTGGCTTTGGACCTTGGGCCTTGGGCCTTGGGCTTTGGGCTTTGAGCCTTGGGCCGCGACAGGAATGGCGCGGCTAGTCTACAGCAGGTGGGGCGGGCTTGCCCGCCGAAGCGCCGCGCGTTCGGCGTCGGGCTTGCCCGCCGAAGCGCTGCGAAGGCGGGTGGGGTATGCTAGGCGCGCACTCGCAAAGACAAAGGAGTTGATCGCGATGGCCAGCGCGGGTTTTCCAGAGATGATCACGAAGCTGCCCGAAGCGGACGTGCCGTTCAAGGGCGTGCGCGCCTGGATTTCACAGGCGGCCGATCACCAGGTCGTGTTTCTCGACATCGAGCCGATCGGGCTGGTCTCGGCACATCGCCACGGCGAACAGTGGGGCGTCGTCGTGGAGGGCGAGATGGAGTTGACCATCGGGGGCGTGACGACGCGCTACAAGGCGGGCGATTCGTATCACGTGCCGGCGGGCGTGGAACACGCGGCGCGGTTCCTCTCGCGCACCCGCGTGGTCGACGTGTTCGGCGAGGTGGCCCGGTATCGCGTGAAGAAGTAACCCTGAGTCCGAAGTTCGAAGTCCGGGGTCCGGAAGTCGCCGCCACATGGACCTCGGACCTTCGGACCCTCGGACTGCCGGACCCTCGCACCGTTCGACCTACTGTCCCACCTTGAACGGCACCTGCGCGATCGTCTTCTCCCACAGCATCTGCAGCGTGCCGCCGGTCTCGGTCATGTTCACGAACTGGATCGTAAACTGGTCGATCGTGTCGGCGCCGGTCTTCATGGTCATCGGGACCCGCAGCAGGTCGAATTTCTGGTCGTAATTGAACGATCCCCACGTCTCGGTCTTGTTGTTCGGGTCGTACTTCAGCTGGTGTGGCTGGTTCGAAAGGATGAGTGTCCACTTGCCGTTGTCCAGGTCGACGAACATGCTGTAATCGCCCGCTTCGAGCGTCTTGCCGCCCAGCACGAGGGGCACCTGCGTCTTCAGCCGGGTGGTGACGTTCGCGCCCGCGCGCCACACCGGTGCACCATCGTTGACTTTCTCTCCGTACGCGGCCGCAGGCGTCGCTGCTGTCGTAGCCGCGATCTTTCCTGCCGCTTTCGGTGCAGCCTTCTTGCTGGCGGCCGTCCCTCTCGCCGGCGTCCCGAAGATGTTCTTGCGGCCGCGCAGAATCGGCCGGCCGTATTCGACGGTGATCCACTTGCCGTCGGTATACCGGGGCGCGGCCCCCGCCTTGGGCTCCACCCATTTTCCGCCCACCTGGGTGGCCGCCTGCCCCGGCGGGCTCGCCGGCATCCTGGGCGCCTGAGCCGGCTGTTGCGCCTGCGGCGTCTGCTGAACGGGCGCCTGCGGCGGCTGCTGGGTCTGCTGCGCGGTCAGCAGACCGACTGCCAGGACGAGCAACACCGTAACGAGCGCGGTCTTTCTCATCGGCCCTCCTGCTGAATTCCGCAAGCATAACCAGCCGCGGAGTCAGTGACAAGCCGTGCTAGGATTTGGCGGGATGCCCATCAACCAGACCGAGGTTGGACCGGTCCGCGCGGCACCGCCTCCCGGCCTCCTCCGATCCTTGCGGCTGCCGCACGCCACCGCGATGGTGGTCGGCACCATCATCGGCGCGTCGATCTTCGTGCAGCCCTCCGAAATGACCGGCGCCGTCCCCTCGATTCCAGGGCTGCTGGCGGCGTGGACGGTCGCCGGCCTCCTGACGATTGCCGGCGCGCTGATCTGCGCGGAGCTCTCCTCCGCCTTCCCGCGCACCGGTGGGGTGTACGTCTTCCTGAACGAGACGCTGTCGCCCGCGGTCGGCTTCCTCTGGGCGTGGGCGATGTTCTGGAGCATGCACTCGGGCATCATCGCGGCCATTGCCGTCATCTTCGCGCGCTACGTCGGTTACTTCACGCCCCTGTCGCCCGTGGAGATGCGCCTGACGGCGATCGGCGCGATCGTGCTGCTGTCCGCGATCAACTACGTCGGCGTGAAGCAGGGGAGCCGGCTTCAGGCGGCGTTCACGCTCGGGAAACTCGCGGCGATCGGCATCATCATCCTCGTCGGCTTCACGTTCGGCGCTCATTTGCCGCACTTCGCCGGCGGCCGAATGGCACCCGACCTGGCCGGACAGTTCCCGCGCGCGGTCGCGGCGGGGTTGTTCGCGTTCGGCGGTTGGCACATGGTGACCTACGTTGCCGGCGAAACCGTGGAAGCCCGGCGGACCATCCCCACGGCGCTCGTCATCGGAACCGCCATCGTCACCGTCTGCTACGTGGCGCTGAATGTCGTCTACCTGTACGTGCTGCCGCTCGAACGCGTGATGGCTTCGACGCGCGTGGCCGCCGACGCCGCCGACGCGGTGCTCGGCGCGGGGGGCGGCGCGGTGATGTCGGCGCTGGTGGTGTTTTCGACCTTCGGCGCGCTGAGCGGCATCGTGCTGCTCGGCCCGCGCGTGTACTTCTCGATGGCGGGCGACCACCGGGCGCTCGCATGGCTGGGCGCCGTCCATCCGCGGTTCCGGACGCCGTCTCGCGCAATCGTCGTGCAGGCGATCTGGGCGTCGGCGCTCGTTGCGACCGGCACGTACCGCGCGTTGTTCACGCGCGTGGTCTACACCGAATGGATCTTCTTCGCGCTGATGGCGATCGGCCTGTTCGCGGCTCGCCGGCGGCCGCACTATGAGCCGGCGTATCGCGTGCCCGGTTATCCGATCGTGCCGGCGCTGTTCGCCGCCGTCTCGGCCACCATCGCCGTGAACCAGCTCGTGTCGAACGTTTCCGAGGCGCTCCTCGGCCTGCTGATCGTCGGTGTCGGCCTGCCAGCGTATTATCTTGGACGCGGCCGCAGGCCGCTTAGTAACTGTTCAGCGGCGATGTCCGACCGCTGAACAGTTACTAGGAGGTTCAGATGTCAATCATCGACTTTCACAACCATTACTATCCGCCGGCCTACCTCAACGCGCTTCGCGAGAAACACACGAACGTGCAACTCGGCGTCGACGCGCAGGGCAACCCGCTGCTGCATTATCCGGGCGACTACAACATCGTCGTTCGCGGGCACCGCGACATCGACTATCGCGAGCAGGTGCTGGCGGATCTCGGCGTGGACAGGCAGGTGGTGACGCTGACGACGCCCGGAACGCACGTGGAGACGCCGGCGCGGGCGGAGGAACTGGCCCGGCTCGTGAACGATGCCTTCGCCGAGGTGGTCGCAACCCGCCGCCGCTTCGCTGCGCTGGCCACGCTGCCGCTGAACGATCCACAGGCGTCGGCGCGCGAACTCCGGCGTGCGATGACGACGCTCCACATGCCGGGTGCGATGCTGTTCAGCAACGTCAACGGCGTGGCGCTGGCCGACCGCCGGTTCTGGCCGCTCTACGAAGTGGCGAACGAGCTCGGCGCCGTCATGTACATCCATCCCAACCATCCGATCAGCGTCGAAGCGATGACCGACTTCTGGCTGATGCCGCTGGTCGGCTTCCTGATGGATACGACGCTGGCCGCCGCCCACCTGGTGTTCGCCGGCGTGCCGCCGCGCTTCCCGCGCATCCGATGGGTGTTGTGCCACCTCGGTGGCGCGATTCCGTACCTGGCCGAACGGCTGGACCGAGGCTTTCACGCGTTCAAGGAGTGCCGCGAGCATATCGACCGCCCGCCAAGCGAGTACCTGAAAGACTTCTACTACGACACGGTGAACTTCGAACCGAACGCGCTGAAGCTGGCGGTGCAGTTTGCGGGCCACGAGAACGTCGTGGCAGGCAGCGACTACCCGCACCAGATCGGCAGCATTCCCTCGATGCTGCGAAGCCTGGAGGCGCTCGACGTCACGCCCGCGCAGCGTGACGCGATCCGCGGCGGCAACGCGATGCGGTTGCTGGGGCTCACCGGCGCGACCGTGTAATTACAATTTTGCAAATCGGACCTGGTCCAGTTTGTCGATTACAGATCTGCAAATTGGACCTGGTCCAAATTCGCAGCAGGCCCCGAGCCGAAGCTCGGGGCGTCAATCGGGGGTCATCGTTCGGCGGTCGGCGGCGCAGACATTATCGCGTGGACGCCGAGTTGATGAACCAGGCGGCCGCCCTGGTGCGCGGTGCTGACGACGAGCAAACTGGCGCCGGCCAGCGCGACGAGAAAGACGGCATTCGTCACGAGGGCCAATGCCGGGCGCCTCAGGCGCCGAAGGCAATCGGGAAGTGGATGACGAGCGGATGCAGCCCATCCCACCCCGGCCACGGCGGCAGCGTCATCGGCGTCTCCTCGAGAGATCGATCGTCGCGGGGCCGAAGCCCTGCGCCACAACGTGTCTGCCTCAGACGACGGTCTTGAACTTGCCCTTCTCGGTGAAGCACACCGGGCACTTGTCGAAATCGATCACGGTGATGGTCTTGCCGCACACGGGGCAGACGTAGAACGTCTTGCCCGACTTCCACGACGGCAGTTGCGTCGAGGCCTGGGTGTACAGCTTCGCGTGCTCGGCTTCGGCGCTCACCGCCATCCTGAAGGTGCGTAACGCGTCCTTGTTGCCAACCGCAAGCGCTTCCTTGATGAACCCCGGGTACATGGTGTCGCGCTCGTAACTCTCGCCTTCGATCGCCGCTTTGAGGTTGTCCGCCGTGCTGCCGATCGCCGGCAGTTTGATCTCGGCTTTCGGCGTTCCGCCAAGCTTCTTGATTACCTCGGCGTGATTCCTCGCGTGAGTCTCCTCCGCCTGGGCGGCCGCACGGAACAACGCCGCGGCGCCGGCGAAGCCTTCCTGATCGGCCTTCTTGGCGAACTCGACGTACTTGGCGTGCGCGTTCGACTCGCCGTTGTAGGCGGCCATCAGGTTGTCGAGCGTCTTCTGATTCTGGGCGGCCGCGATCGGCGCACGGGCGGCCAGCGTGCACACGAGAATGGCGAGCACGAGCAAACCCACTCGACGCGCGGCGGAAACCGGGCGACTGACAGGCATAAGAATGCCTCCTGTTGGGAATTTCAATGCGAGGGCATCGGAGCGTAAACAAGAGGCGTGCCGCGGCGCCGACCGAGGCGAAAAGAGGCTGTTTTGCGGGCATTTTGCGCCGACGCGGGAAGCACGAGGGATTCGCCGCCCGGAGAAGGTGACTGTGGAGACGACGCGATTGTCAGGAATCGCTACGGCTGAGTTAGGGCCAGGTACCGGAGTGGCGCCTGATCCCGCTGATCACGCGAGGGTGAGCCGCTCACGGTCGAAACGTTTCAGCCCGATGGCCAGGACGACGCCCGCGACCACCAGACAGCCGGCGGCGACGAGGGCGGCGATCAACACGGGATCGAGTCGCACGATCGCCTGTTCCCAGCGCGTTCGCTTCAGCAAGTACGGCACGCAGAACGGCAGCGAGAAGACGGCGAAGAAGGGCACCAGCATGCGCTGACCCGCAATGCGGACGGTCGGGGCGGCGAGCGACACGAGTACGCCGATCGTGCACAACAGCAGCGCGACGAGCAATCCGAGGACGAGAATCGACACCACGATGGCCGGCCGGAAGAAAAGGAAGCCGGGCCCGCGATCGGCGATGTTTACGGCCACCAGTCCGATCGGCAGCGCCGAGACAACCAGCCCCCATCCGTACAACACGATGGCGAGCGTTTTGCCGAGGAGGATCGATCGGCCGTCCAGCCGGCTCGCGAGCAGGGTTTCGAGCGTGTGCCGCTCGCGCTCGCCCGCGAATGCGTCAATCGTGTAGTTGAGCACGAGGAGCAGCGGAAAGCAGGCCGAGCCGACCGTCGTCCAGGATGTGAACCACGCGGTTCCAGCCTGCAGCGGGAACCAGACGCCCGCAATGCCGAGCAACACGATCACGTTGCGCGCGCTGCCCCGCAATCCGCCATCGGGAAACAGGATTTCGGCCAATTCCTTGCGAGCGACGGTGGCGATGTCGGTCAACATGGATGCATCTCCCGGGTGCCTGGTGCTCGGTGCGGTGCTCGGTGCTTGGTGCGTTGCGCTTAAGCGGACGCGCTCTGTTGCACGAGATGCAGGAACGCGTCCTCGAACGTCGCGGTCGGCGCGGGTTCCACTTGTCGCCGCACGTCGTCCGGCCGGCCAACCGCGAGCAGGCGGCCCTGGTGCACGACCGCCACTTGTCCGCACAGCTTTTCGGCCTCGGCGAGATTGTGAGTCGTCAGAAAGACCGTAACGCCGTCATGTTGCGCCAGGCGCACGAGATCCTGGCGGAAGGCCGAGGCTGCGACGGGATCCAGGCCGGCCGTCGGCTCGTCGAGGAATATCAGCGACGGGTGGTGGAGGAGCGCACGGGCAACTGCAAGCTTTTGTTTCATGCCGCGGCTCCACCGGCCGACGGCCTCGCCGCGCCGATCCCACAGATCGGCCCGCTCCAGCAGTTCCCTGATGCGCGCCTTGCGGCCCCCGTCAGACATGAGCGCAATGCGGCCGTAGTACTCGAGGTTCTGTTCGGCGCTCAGGCGTTCGTACAAGCCGGTGTGCTCGAGCAGCGCGCCGGTCCGCAGCCGCACCGCCTCGGGCTCGCGCGCGACATCGAAACCGAGGACCCTGGCAGTGCCGCTGGTGGGTTTGATCAGTCCGAGCAGCAGGCGAATCGTCGTCGTCTTGCCCGAGCCGTTGGGACCGAGGAAGCCGAACACAATGCCCGGCGCGACCTCCAGCGTCAGGCGATCGAGTGCGCGCAACGTGCCGAAGTCGCGTGTCAGCTTCTCCGTGTGAATCGCCGTTGAGTGCATCATCGTTACTCCATCTGCGAGAGGTGCCCCACCTGCCCATGGTTCATCGCGTCATGCTTGCGACGACTTTCTTCAGGTACCCACGGTAACGGCGGAACGCCGTGCGGCCGCGGTCGTTCAGCCTGCAAATCGTGAGGGGGATCTTGCCGCGGAATGTCTTCTCGATTTCCACGTACCCCGCTGCCTCGAGTTTCGACAGGTGCGACGACAGGTTGCCCTTCGACAGGCCGGTCTCCCGCAGCAGGTACAGGAAGTCTGCACTCTCGGCGGTGTAGAGGATCGTCATGATCACCCGGCGCGCGGGCTCGTGGATCAGGCGATCGATGTCGCCGCCGGTGGGCGCCTCCATCGGCGTCACGCTTCCTCCTCGGAGCCATCGTCCCCGCGGCCGGCTGGCGGCGCCGGTGGCGCGTTACGCCGATAAGCCACGAACGCCCTGGTGCCACCGGCGATCAGGATGACGCCGAGCCATCCGAACACCGCGCCGGCAGCGATGCCCTCGTTGACGCGCAGGATGGACAGCAGGACGCCGAGGACCACGCACGAGAGGCCTTCGAGCGGGAAGCGGAGCATCCCCGCCTGTCTACCGAGCACGAAGAACCCTGAGCCGAGCATGAGGCCGAGGATCGCCGGTATCACCTGGTCGAGCGCCCGGGCGCGGGAGGCGCCGAAGGCCAGCAGGGCCGCAATGACGAAGCCGAGCACGGCGTTCGCCCAGCGGTGGGGACGCTGGCGCTCGAACGAGACGTAGCCAGTGCGCGGGTGAACGTAGCGGTCCTTGGCCAGACGGATCGCGCGCCGGCTGGCGAAGACGACCACGACCACGATCACCGGGAAGGCGATGTTCAGCAGGGCGGCCGGGACGCGGCCTTCGAGGGCCTGCTCGAGCAGGAGGGTCGCGGCAACCAGAAGGAACGCGGCGCCGATCATGATCTCCGCCAGTCCGTCGTCGAACCAGTAGTGGCGGGTGCGCTTTTCGATCCGATCCATTTCACGCTGCAGGTCGTCCATGGAGTCCGTTCCTTTCAGTGCGCGGAGCCGGCCCGTCGGTG
>Ga0315282_10005379_pt1 | contig 21873 bp, 20 predicted proteins | sample YL17G07_20_MG_FD_203693 | JGI IMG/M metagenome (GOLD analysis project Ga0315282, IMG submission 203693) | Sediment microbial communities from Yellowstone Lake, YNP, Wyoming, USA - YL17G07_20 | ecosystem: Environmental > Aquatic > Freshwater > Lake > Sediment | place: USA: Wyoming | collected... | reverse complement strand
GGTATTCACGATCGAGACGACGCTCGACAACGAGATCTTCCCGAACCCATTCGGCTTCATGAACAAGCGCGAGTGGGAATGGTCGGTGAAGGACCAGGCCGCCTACCTCGCGGCCAAGAAGGTCAATGACATGTCGCCCTCGAAGGCGCGGCACCAGACTTGGATGCGGATCAGGTCTCCCTACGGCGTGACCGGAGTGAACGCCGGAAGCACGGACGCGGTCCACGAGCGCACGCTCGCGAGGCTGCACGAGCAGCAGCTGACGGAGGTGGACGGCCAGAGCGATGTCCTGGTGATCGGGGTGCCGTTCATCGGCCCGTACGACGTCAACTCGATCATGAATCCGATCCTCGTCCACTGCCTGGGCCTCGGGTACCTGTTCAACATGTATCGGAACAAGCCCATCGTGCGTCCGGGTGGCGTGGTGATCCTGTTCCACCCGGTGCCGTGGGAGTTCCACCAGGTGCATCACCCCAGCTACGTGGACTTCTTCGAGGAGGTGCTCGCGGAGTCAACCGATCCGGCAACGATCGAGGCGAGATGGGAGCAGCGGTACGCGACCGACCCCTGGTACATCCATCTGTACCGCAACAGCTACGCATACCACGGCGTGCACCCGTTCTACATGTGGTACTGGGGGGCGTACGCGCTCGACTACGTCGGCGACGTGATCGTCGTCGGCGGCGACCCGAAGGCGTGCGCGCGCATGGGATACCGGGCGGCGAGCTCCTTCCGCGACGCCCTCGAGATGGCCGGCGAGACCGTGGGGCGCTCGCCTTCTATCTCGTGCCTCCACCTGCCGCCCTTCGTGATCGCGGACGTGCGCTGATGGCCGGCCAAACGCGCAAGCTGACCGACGAGATCCGCGAGGTCGCCAAAGGCTGGCGCTGGGGGCATCGCCCGGTCGTGCCGCGCTCGGCGCAGCGGCACACGCCGCCGCCGAAGCTCTGGTCGTTCCCGACGGACTGGGCTCGTACCGAGGCGGCCGGGGTGGCTCGCGGCATCCTGCTCGATCTCGGGATGCGGCCACTCATCCGGAACGAGACCTCGCCGGAGGTCTTCGGCCGCGACAACCTCGACGGCCTGGAAGGCCCCGTGATGTTCGTCGCGAATCACACGAGCCATCTCGATGCCTCGCTCATCATGACGACCCTGCCCAGGAAGTGGCGCGACAAGACCGCGACTGCCGCCGCGAGGGACTACTTCTTCGACGTGTGGTGGCGCTCGGCGTTCACGGCTCTCCTTTACGCGGGCTTCCCGGTCGAACGGGGAGGCGGCGAACGCGCGACGCACAAGGCCAAGGAGCTGATCCGCGACGGCTGGAACATCCTCGTGTTCCCAGAGGGGACACGCTCACCCGACGGATGGGTGCAGCGGTTCAGGCACGGCGCCGCGCGCCTGGCGCTCGACATGGATATGCGGGTCGTGCCGATAGCCATCATCGGGGCGTACGCGGCGATGCCCAAAGGGCGGAGCTGGCCGAAGCCCGGCCGCCCACCGATCCGCGTCTACTACGGGAGGCCGCTCCACCGGCGCGAGGGGGAGAGTCATCAGGAGCTGTCGCTCCGGATGCAGCACGCGCTCGCCGAGCTGTTCGACGAGGACCGCACCTCGTGGTGGGAGGCCCGGCGGCGCTCGGCGGGGAACGAGACACCGAAGCTCACGGGGCCGGCCGGCCCACGATGGCTCCGGACATGGGAGGGCTCGCGCCCGGTGGGGCGGCGCGGGAAGCCGCCGGCCTGGAAGTGACGGCATGGCTAGGACCGGCGGGGAGAAGCGGCGCCACCACCTCATCGAGGAGGCGATCCGCGCGTTCGGCCGCGACGGCTACGGCGGGGCGAGCCTGGACGCGATCGCTTCGGCCTGCGGTATCCGCAAACAGACGCTCCTCTACTACTTCCCGACGAAGGAGGCGCTGCTCGAGGCCTGTCTCGCGGCGGCCGGAGCGCGCCTGGCCGAGGTGTTGAATGAGGCACTCACCGGCAAGGAGACCTACTGGGAGCGGACCGAGGCCGTGATCCACGCGGTGTTCGACCTCGCCGAGGAGTGGCCGGAGTTCCCGATGTTCATCCGGGAGGCCGGCCGACTTGGACCCGATGCGTTCGAGCGGCTGGCTGGAGTACTCGACCCCCTGCGGCAGCGCGCGATCCGGTTCCTCGAGGCCGGGATGGAGGAGGGGAAGATCCGTCGCCAGGACCCGGCGTTCTTGCTGTTCACGCTGTATACGGCCGTCGTCGGCTCACTCACGGAGGCGAGCGTGCTCCGCGCCGTGGTCGGCGAGAGCAAGAGCCGCGCGTCGCTCCATCGACGTGAGCGCGACGTCGTGGCGTTCGTCCGCAACGCCCTCACCTCCGACGCCACCTCCACGGCCGACGCCGCGACCTAGCAGATCTCTGGTCTCGGCTCAACAGGCCATCCGACGGTACCGACGAACCGCGGCACCGCGTTCGGGGCGACCGGTTGGCGGCCGGCCGTCCCGAGGGTAGGGTGTCGTTCGGAGGGCCCGGATGAGATCGTGCCCTGAGACGCTTCGCGAGCAGCATCGCGAGTTCGTGCGCAGCACCGAGGCGATCCGGCAGGTCGCCGACTCTGTGGGTGAGATCCCTCTCGCCGAGTTGCGCGAGCGCATCTGCGAGACCTACGAGTGTCTCGTGCGACGGCTGATCCCGCACGCCATGGCCGAGGACCAGTCCCCGTTGGCGCAAGTCACGGGCCGGATCGATCGTGGGAACACCGCAGCCCCTCTCAGGCGGGAGTATCTGGAGATCGCTCGCCTGATGAACGAGCTCGACGCGCTACGTTGGGAACTCGCCTACCCGCTCCTCACCTCGATGCAGGAGCAGGCGCTGCGTCGCGTGCTCTACGGCTTGTACGCGTTGCTGTGTGTGCACGTTGTTGGCGGCGAGCGGCGGTGCGTTTGCGACTTGCGGGAAGAGACGAGCGAGGTCCACTTCCTCGAGAACCGCACATGACCTGCGGGTAGGCTCGCGAGATGATGGTGGCGACGGAGCGCCCAGCCCTGGGCGAGCTCTACGAGTAGTGCTCGATCACGAGCCGCTCCTCGATCTCGACAGCGAGCGGGATCTCGTCACGCTCGGGCATGCGTGAGAGCGTGCCGGACACCTCGTCCTTGTTGCGGTAGAGGTACGGAGGCGGATCCGGCGTGATCTCGAGCGCCTCGCGCACCGAGATGAAGCTACGCGCCTTCGCCGATACCGAGATGGTCTGTCCGGGCTTCACCTGCGCGCTCGGCACATCCAAGCGCCTGTCGTCGACGAGCACGTGCCCGTGCGAAACGAGCTGACGCGCCTGACGGGTGGTGAGCGCGAACCCCAGGCGAAGTACAGCGGTGTCGAGCCGCGTCTCGAGCTGGCGGAGTAGCTCCTCGCCGGTGACGCCTCTCTTGCGGCTCGCGCGGTCGTAGTAGACGCGCATCTGGCGCTCACCGACGCCGTAGATCGCGCGGAGCTTCTGCTTCTCGAGCAGCCGGACCTGGTACTCGGAGATGCGTTTGCGCCCCCGGCCGTGCTGGCCGGTCGGGTAGGGACGCTTGTTGGCCGGGCAGTTCGGCCGCCCGCAGAGGGGCGCGCCGACCCGTCGACACATCCGATGAGCTGGTCCGGTCTTGTTCATGCGGCTACCCAGGCTACCAACCTGACGCCGCGATTGACTTGGGCGGACGTCGAACTGCACGACCTACCACATGCCCGTGGCCGCCGTCAGTGCTTCCTCAGATGCCACCTGTGCGGGGCGATCATCCGTTCGGCCTCCACCGGTCCCCACGTGCTGGGTGCGTACGGGTGGGGTGAGACGGGCGCGTCCAGCACCGGGGTCACGATCTCCCAGGACCGCTCGACGGCATCCTCGCGCGTGAATAGGACGTGGTCGCCTTCCATGGCGTCGTGCAGCAGTCGCTCGTAGGCCTCGGCCGGCTCGTGCTTGAAGGAGGCCTCGTAGTCGAAATCCATCCGCACGGTCTGCAGCTCGTAGCCGGGTCCGGGAACCTTCGCCTGGAAGGCGAGGGAGATGCCCTCGTTGGGCTGGATCCGGATCGTGAGTTGGTCGGCCGGCAGGCGCGGGATCCCCACGGCCTTGAATAGGTAGTCGGGGGCGCCGCAGAAGAGCACCGAGATCTCGGTGCAGCGTCTCGGGAGCTTCTTGCCATGGCGGAGGTACACGGGCACGCCCTGCCACCGCCAGTTGTCGATGAAGAGTCTCGCGGCGACGAACGTCTCGGTCCGCGAATCCGGGTCGACGCCGGGCTCGTCGCGGTAGCCGTCGTACTGCCCGCGGACGACGTCGGCAGGGTCGAGCGGTCGGATGGCCTCGAGCAGCTTCACCTTCTCGTCGCGGTAGGCCTCACCCTCGAAGGAGCGCGGCGGCTCCATCGTGAGCAGCGTGAGCACCTGCAACATGTGGTTCTGGAGCAGATCGCGGATCGCACCCGCATGCTCGTAGTAGCCGGCACGCCCCTCGATGCCGATCGATTCGGCGACCGTGAGCTGGATGTGGGCGATCGCGTCCCGGTTCCAGACCCGCTCGAACAGTGCATTGCCGAACCGGAAGACCACGATGTTCTGCACCGTGTCCTTGCCCAGGTAGTGGTCGATCCGGAAGACCTGTGGCTCGGCGAAGACCTCGTGGATCTGCCGGGTGAGCTCGCGTGCGCTCTCCAGGTCGTGGCCGAACGGCTTCTCGATCACGATGCGCGACGTCGGCGTGTTGGCACCGATCGCGCCGAGGCCCCGGACGATGACCGGGAACGCCTCCGGCGGCACGGCGAGATAGTAGAGGCGCCCGCCGCAGCCGGCGCCGTCCGCCTGGTCGAGTTTCTCGACGAGCCGCGTGGTCGCGGTCGCGTCGTCGATGCCGCCCGAGACGTACGAGAGCGCACCGGCGAACGTCTTCCACGCCGCGTCCTCGAGCGGCGTGCGCGAGAACTCTCGGATCGATGCCCGTGCGTGTTCGCGGAACGCGTCGTCGTCCCAGTCCGAGCGCGAGAAGCCGACGATCACGCAGGGGTCGGGGAGCAGGCCCTCTCGCGAGAGGTTGTACAGAGCCGGGATGACCTTGCGCTTCGCCAGGTCGCCGCTCGCCCCGAAGACCACGATGGCTTGGGGCGCAGGGCGTTCCAGTCCCATCTACGCTCCCTTCTCCTGGTGGCCGCCGAACTCCTTGCGCATCGCCGAGAGGACGCGGTTCGCGAAGTCGGCCTCGGCGCGCGACTCGAACCGATCGAACAGGGCAGCCGAGAGCACGTGAACCGGCACACCGGCGTCGACGGCGGCGAGGAGCGTCCACCGGCCCTCGCCGGAGTCCGAGACGCGGCCGGAGAACCCTTCGAGGGCCGGGTCGGCGAGCAGTGCGGCGGCCGTAAGGTCGAGCAGCCACGAGGCGATGACGCTGCCGCGACGCCACACCTCCGCGACCTCGGCGGTGTCGATGTCGTATCGGTAGTACTTGGGGTCGCGGAGAGGGGCGGTCTCGGCGTCGGTCTCTCGGTGCGTATCGCCGGCGTTAGCGTGACGAAGGACGTTCAGGCCCTCGGCGTAGGCGGCCATGATGCCGTACTCGATCCCGTTGTGGACCATCTTCACGAAGTGGCCGGCCCCGGCGGGGCCGCAGTGCAGGTACCCGGCCTCGGCGGTGCTCTTGGGCTCGTTGCTCTGGCGTCCAGGCGTGCGCGGCGCGGCGTCGATCCCCGGCGCCAGCGCCGCGAAGATGGGGTCGAGGCGCTCGATGGTCTCCTTCCCGCCGCCGATCATCATGCAGAACCCGCGCTCGAGGCCGAACACGCCACCGCTCGTCCCGACGTCGACGTAGTGAAGCCCTTTCGCGCTGTAGCGCTCGGCGCGATCGACGTCGTCGCGGTAGTAGGAGTTCCCGCCGTCGATGATCACGTCGCCCGGCAACATGAGCTCGGCCAGGCGGTCGGCCGTGGGTCCGGTGGCTGCCGCCGGCACCATGATCCAGACAGCGCGCGGCGGCGGGAGCTTGCCGACGAGGTCCTCGAGCGACGCCGCCCCGGTGGCACCTTCGCTCTCCATCTTCCGCACGGTTGCCGGGGTCCTCGCGAAGGCGACGACCTGATGGCCGTGTCTGATCAAACGCCGTGAGAGGTTCGCTCCCATCCGGCCGAGTCCCACCATCCCGAGCTGCATCTCGATCACCTCCGTCAGAAGGTCCATCGTGACACGCGGGCGGGGTACCGCGCGCCGATGCTGGGACGGCGGTACCGTTGGGAGCCACGCGACCCCGCTGGACCGGAGGCAACCGTGGACCCCAAGGACATCTTCGGGCTGATCGTCAAAGCCGACGAGCGGATGAAATACGCGACCGACGAGAACCGCGACCTGCGCAAGCGTCAGGCGCGGGAGCTGCTCGTGCGGGCCTTGGACGCCGCTCGCGCGTCCGGCCATGATGAACTCGTCGAGCAGGTCGAGACGCGCCTGTCCGACCTCGGGGTGCCGTCGCTGGCATCGACCTTGAGGGAAGCTGCCACAGTGGAGGAGGTGGTGACGGTGGGCGAGGGATCGATCCTGATCCTCGGCGGGTACGGCGAGACCGGCCGCCGCATCGCGGAGCTCCTCCCGCGGCGCACGGCGAGGCCTCTGGTCATCGCGGGACGCGACGCGTCGAAGGCGAGGTTGCTGGCCGAGGACCTCGGTGGGAGGTTCCCTGGAGCTCCGGTCGTCGGGGCGCGGCTCGATGCTCAGGACGTGGAGGCGGCGCGGCGGGCGATGGAGGGCGTCGCGCTGTTCGTGAACGCCACGACGAGTGGCGTGCCCGGCGCGGCGGTCACCGGAGCGGCGATCGACGCCGGTGCTGACGTGATCGACCTGCAGTACCCGGCATGGGATGCGATGGCCGCGAGTGAGCTGGCCGCGCGGGCTGAGACCGCCGGCCGGTGCGTGGTCACGCAGGCGGGGTTCCACCCCGGCGTGCCGGCGGCGCTCGTCCGATGGGCGGCCGCCCGCGTGCCCGAACTCGAGACGGCGTGGGTCGGTGGTCTGCTGCGGCAGAGCGGCGGGTTCCCGTATACGCCGGCGGTCGACGATCTCGTGCTGAGCTTCCGCGGGTACCGCGCACACCTGTACCGGGACGGCCAGTGGGAGCGCATCCCCTTCACGCGCGTCGAGTCGATGCCGGCGGTGTGGTTCGACTTCGGGTTCGGGCGGCAGCGCACGGCGTTGATGGACCTGGACGAGATGCTGGCCCTGCCGGAGCTCGTTCCCTCGATCCGCCGGTGTGGGTTCTCGGTCGCCGGGTTCGACCCGATCACCGACTGGGTCGTCGGCATGCTGATCTTCGCTGCGCTCCCGTTCTGGGGGCGGCGGCCGGTGAAGCCGCTCTCGAAGCTCCTCTGTTGGTCGACACGGACCTTCTCACGACCTCCGTACGGGATCGTCGTGCAGCTCGAGGCCGAGGGGCACACGGATGGTCGTCCGGTGGGGCTCCGCCTCGGGCTGTTCCACCAGGACGGCTACGACATGACCGCGATACCCGCTGTGTCGATGATCGAGCAGCTCCTGGACGGGAGCGCTCGTCGGCCGGGACTGCAGCCGATGGGGCTCGCCGTGGATCCAGACCGGCTGCTGGCCGACCTGCTGAGCTTGGGCGCGCGCGTGCGCTTGTGCGGTCGCGGAGCTGTGGAGGGGCTGTCGCTCGGCCGCCCACCTAGGGGCGTGCGGCGCCGACGAAGTCGCCCCAGTTGATGGGGCGCAGGTTCACGACGTCGCCGGGGTGGTTCGCGTCGATCAACGTGCTGCCGTTGACGTACATCGCGACGTGGCTGATCGGGGTGTAGAAGAACAACAGATCGCCCGGCTGCAGGTCCGACTGCGAGATGTGCGGTAGCGCAGCGTACTGAGCCGCGGACGAGTGCGGGAGCGACACGCCGGCGTGAGCCCAGGACCACATGGTGAGACCCGAGCAATCGAAGCCCACGCTCGGGTCGGCTGCGCCGAAGACGTACGGCGTGCCGATCACCGAGTAGGCGGCGTCGAGCGCGGCTTGCGCGTTCGGGTTCGGCGCCGGAGGGGGACCACCCGGCGGCGGTGAGATCCCCGACCCGGACGACTCCGCCGCGGCGGCCGCGGCCGCGAGCGCCTCGTGGTACTTGCGGTTCAGCTCCTCGTACAGCGCCTTCGCGTCGGCGATGCCGGAGCGGATGTCCGACTCCTTCTGTCGGAGCTGGTCAAGGGCCTGCTGCTGTTCCTGCTCGGCGGCGGCGAGGTCCGCGGCCGCCCACTGCGACTGCTGCTGCGCTCGTTGGGCCAGAGTCGCGAGGTCGGAGTCGGACTGCGCCACGCTGCCGAGGAACTCGAGGCGGTCCGAGAAGTCGGCGAGAGACTCGGCCGAGAGCAGCATCTCCAGTTCGGAGCCGAGACCCTGATACGCGCGCACGGCGCGGGCGTTCAGGTCGGCCAGTGCGCGGTCGGCCCGCTCCTGAGCCTCCTTCGCCGTCGTCCTTGCCTGCGCGAGCTTGCCCTGGATCTCGCCGAGCTTCATCTGCTCCTGGTCGTACTGCTCGACCAAGAGCGACAGGTGCTGGTTCAACGCATCGAGCTGGGCCTTGGCCCGCTCGACATCCTGCTTGGAGGGCGACGCCGACGAGATGCCGGCGAAGCCCACCGAGGCGGAGATGACGAGGACGAGCGCGAAGGCGCCGCGCGCGATGCGACCGCGGGTATCGGTCGTCTGCCTCATGAAGAACGAGGCTGCTCGTAGCAGCCCGACACAGGCTAGCCCGGCAACCGGGGGTCGTCAAACACGGGTTGCCTTGCCACGATACGGCGAGATGGTCGGCCTCGCGGTCGAGGCCCCTTGAGGTCTGGTCGGGACGGCGGGATTTGAACCCGCGACCTCAGCGTCCCGAACGCTGCGCGCTCCCAAACTGCGCTACGTCCCGTCTTGGCAAGTCTACCGACTCGCGCGGTGCCCGGTCCGGGTAGGCTTCATGGCCGACCAAGGGCTGATACGGGAAGGGCCCTGTCTGGAGTCCGCCCGCAGCCGAAGGAGGAGGAGGCATGAGGATCGGCATCGTCAGCCCGCCGTGGCTCGCCGTGCCGCCGAAGGGCTACGGCGGCATCGAGTGGGTCGTCGCCCTCGAGGCCGACGGCCTCGCCGACGCCGGACAGGACGTCACTCTGTTCGCGACCGGTGACTCCATCACGAAGGCGAAGCTCGAGTACGTTTACGAGGAGGCGCCGGGGCCGAAGCTCATCAACGACATCGTGCTCGACACGACCCACACGATGTTCTCGTTGCGCGGCGCGCGCGAGCGGTTCGACATCGTTCACGTCCACTCCCCGTTCTCGGCGCTCGCTGCGGCCGTCGAGACGGGGATCCCGGCGGTGACCACGCTGCACGGTTCGTTCACGCCGGACATGGTTCGGCTGTTCGGTCTCGTTGCCGATCGGGCGTGGTTCGTCGCGATCAGCGAGGCGCAGAAACGCTTCGACGAATCGCTCCGCTACGCCGGCGTCGTCTACAACGGGATAGACATGAGCTTCTACTCGATGAACACGGAGAAGGAGGACTTCATCCTGTTCCTCGGCCGCGCGGCGCCCGAGAAGGGCTGGAAGCGCGCGATCGATGCGGCCAAACTGGCCGGTGAGAAGCTGGTCTCGGCCGTGAAGATCGCGCACTGGACCGAGGAGGAGGAGTGGGAGAAGAACATCAAGCCCAACCTCCCCGAGGACGCGGTGGTCATGGGCGAGATCACGCAGGAGGAGAAGGTCGATCTGCTGCGGCGGGCGAAAGCCGTGCTGTTCCCGATCGACTGGCCGGAGCCGTTCGGCCTGGTGATGACCGAGGCGATGGCGTGCGGTACCCCGGTGATCGCGACGCGCTGCGGTTCGGTGCCAGAGGTGGTCGTCGACGGCGAGACCGGCTGGATAGTGAGCGTGGAGCACTACGCGGAGGAGGCCGCCGAGAGGCTGCGGCACCTGGGTGAGATCGACCCCCTGGTAGGACGCGAACGCGTGCAGCGCCTCTTCTCGAAGGAGGCCATGGTCGCGGGCTATCTGCGGGTGTTCGAGGAGGTCCTCGCGGCTTCGGGCTGAGGCTCGGGGTGGAGCTCTAGCACGGTCGCCTCGGGGCGGCAGAGGAAGCGGAACGGCGCGTACTTGCTGGTCCCGAGGCCGGGTGAGATGTGCACGACGGCGTCGCCCATGCGTACGAGCCCGGACACGATGCGGCGTGGTAGATGTGAGTTCGTGACGAGCGCGCCGACGAACGGCATGCGCACCTGCCCGCCGTGCGTGTGGCCGGCGAGGATCAGCCGGTAGCCGCAGGCCGCGGCCTCGGGTGCCGTGTCCGGTGAGTGCATGACGGCGAGGCCGAACCGCTCCGGCGCGCGTCTGGGTAGCACGCGGAGGTCGGCGCGGTCGATGTGCGCATCGTGCAGGCCGGCCAGCTCCACTTCCAGGCCGTCGAGCGCGACAGCGCGCCGCACGTTCGACAAGTGCTCCCAGCCGTCGTCCACGAGCTGTTCGATCAGCTCCGGCCACGGTCCACTCTGGGCGCGACGGCGGGCCCGGCGGCGGCGGAAGTACCTGAGCGGGTTCACGGGCCGCGCCACGAACATGTCGTTCGAACCGAGGACGAACCACGAGGCCCGGCGGCCGCGCGCGGGGCTCACCGCGGCCACCACCGCCTCGACGGCGTTCGGCTCGGCGAGGAAGTCGCCGGTGACGACCGTGACGTCCGCCTGCGGGAGTTGCGCCAGGAACCCGACCTTCTTGGCATCGTGCCGCCTGAAGTGCAGGTCGGACAGGTGCAGCATGGTGAGCTGCTGCGGACCCTCCGCCGGTAGGATGTCCAGGCGATAGCGGACGATCCGGAACCAGTGCCGCTCGACGAGCACGCCATACGCGACACAGAGCGCGCCGACAACGGCGACCGCGAGTAGGACCGAGACGAGCACGGGAGGCAGTCTACGGTGAGTGACCGCACGCTGAAGGCGCAGGTCCGGAGCGAGATGACAGCGGCCCTCAAGGCCGGCGACAAGGTCCGCTTGAGCGCGCTCCGTATGCTCACGACCGCGATCACGAACCGCGAGAAGGAAGTGCTCCACGGGCTCTCCGACGACGAGGTGCGCGAGATCGCGGCTCGCGAGGTGAAGAAGCGCAACGAGTCGATCGAGGCGTTCGAGAAGGGCGGGCGGGCCGACCTCGTCGCCAGGGAGACCGCCGAACGCGAGGTCCTGAAGGTCTACGCTCCCGAGCAGCTGTCCGAGGCCGAGGTCGACGCGCTGATCGAGGAGGCGATCACGGCTGCGGGCGCGTCGTCACCTCAGGAGGTGGGCAAGGTGATGGGCCTCGTGATGGGGAAAGCGAAGGGCAAGGTCGATGGAGCGGCCGTGCATACCAGGATTCTAAGAGTCCTTATCAAGCGACAGGGCAGCGAGCGAGGCTAGCGGGTGGCGGCGCGACGACGGCGAGCGACTACGAAGATGCCGAGCGCAAGCAGCACGACCAAGGCAGCGAGGACGACTATCGCCCACACCGGGAATCTGCTCGTGGCCATGGGGCGCACGTTGACTCGCTGATGGGGGCTGGTCGATTGAGCACGCTCCAATCCCAGGTCCTTCAGCGCCCGCTCGTACTGCTCCTGCGGTGAAAGGCCCTGAGGGTAGATTTCGCCGGCGGTCAGGAGAACGCCCCCGCGGATGCTCCCCATGAACAGCCGGGTCTGACCGACGTACTGCTCCGCCGCCGACCGCTTCCAGAGAACCATGACGCCGCAAGACCCGAGCTGGGCGGGTCCAACGTCGCCGACCGACTCGGTACCTTTGAGCACCTGGTCAATCCGAACGCTGAGGGCCCATGACCCGCTCGGGCCATCGACCTTCTGGACGCCCACGACCTTGCCCCACCAGATGACCGGCTCCCCGTGCACGAGCTTGTCGAAGGGCACCACCACGCAGAGCGCGGACGCGGAAGAGCCAAGTAGGAACAGCGCGGAGACCGCCACAACAAGGACGAACGCGAATCTGCGCATCCTTAACCTACCTTATGCCGCTTCTGCCCTTTGTTGTGACGAGCCGGGACTTCGGTGCATACCCACCTTCTATGAGTCCGGATAGACGGCGTCTACGTGGGAGCCGGGGAGGGGGCGGCCAGCACAAGGTGGGCCAACTTGCCACCATGTCCTGCCGGTGTTGATGATGGCGCTGTGACTGTCGTCGGTTTGGGTGCGTGGTGCGACTTCGTGACCGAAGACGAGTACCGCCAGCGGCTCGTCGTGGAAGGATGGCCAGCCCACGAGATCGAGAACCTCGTCGAGGACTTCAGGCGGGGGGTCTCCTTTGTCGTCCATGAGTTCGCTGAACTCGCTGACGGACGCCGCCTCACGCTGCACGAGGAGCGGGGGTTCACCACTTGTTCCATAGCGAGCAGCGGACCCGCGCCAAGCGACCAGTGGCGGGGCCTGACGTTGGAGCACCTCGAGGCGGACGTGCGCACCACGGTGCTGCCGGACGACGACGACACCCAGGACGAACACCCCTGGGAGTGGCTTGCCGGGCTCCTGCACGTCCACGGCGTCGAGGCAACAGCCGAGGAACTCAGGCTTCTTCCTTATGACGTCGTGTTCAGTGAGCGTCTCCGAGCGCGAGTAGTGGCCGACGCGTAGGGGAACTTCATAGCTCTGGATCGTCACCCTATGCGGACGCTCGGCTTCCGGACAGCTCCAGGGTGCATACCAGGATTCTAAGAGTCCTTATCACCCAAGGCAGCGAGCGAGGCTAGCCGCTGGTGGCGCGACGACGGCGAGCGACGACGAAGATGCCGACCGCCAACAACACGACCAAAGCGGCGGGGACCACGACTTGCCAAACGGGGAAAGTGCTCTCCAGCCCTAAGTCCTTTAATGCCCGCTCGTAAAGCGTCTGCTGCGGGAACCGCGGGTTGAAGGGGAGCAGGTTCGACAAGGTACCGTCGCTCTCCATGCTGCCCGCGAAGAACATGGCCCTACCGACGAAGGATGGCGCCTTGTCCGTGGCCCAGCTCAAGGGGGTCGGGTTGCAGGCACCCGCGTGCACGGTTGCCGAACCGCCAGCGGTGCCGGGTCCCTTCAAGACACGGTTGAGTCGCACCGTGAACTCCCAGCCGCGGGTGAATCCGGAAGAGTAATCCGGGAGGGGGGAAGCCGTCGTGACGGTCGCCCACCAGACAGCATCCGAGGCTTGGATGGTTTGCTCGAACGTCCCAGTCCCGCATATTGCGAGTGCAGGTTCAGCACTTGGAACGAGCAGCAGCGAGACCGCGAGTACCGGAACCAACGCGAGTCGGCGCATCGATGCCTACCCTATACCGCTTCTACCTCTCGTTGTGACGAGCCGGGACTTCGGCGCAGGCGAAGGTCCGCGCTCGACTCGGGGGTTAAGCCTCAGGCCGCATGCACCGGCCGGTTGCCTCAGCCGCCACCACCCCCACCACCGCCACCGGTGGTGGAGCGCCCGACCTGGATGGTCACCGTCGAGCCCTCTCCCACGATCTTGTTCCCGTTCGGGGTCTGAGCGATGACGATGTTGTCCTGCTCCGGGTCGGTGACGTCGACGAACACGACCTCCGCGACGAGACCCACGGCCTCGAGCTCGGCCACTGCCTCCACCTTCGACAGTCCGACCACACGCGGAACCGTGACGGGCTTGCTCTGGCCGTTGCTCACGGTGAGTCTGACGCCGGAGCCGAGCACCGCGCTCGAGCCACCGGCCGGCGTCTGTGAAAGGACGGTGTTCACGGGCGCGAACGAGTCGACCTTCTGGACGATCGGCGTGAAGTTCGCCTTCACGAGGATCCTCTGTGCATCCGAGGAGTGCATGCCGACGACGTTCGGGATCTTGCCGGATTCCTGCTGTGGCGGTGCGGGGAAACCCTCGACCGGCATCCCCGCGGTCGCCCTGACCATGAACGCGTGCCAGATGGGCGCGGCGAGTGTCCCGCCGAACACGGAGCCGCCGTAGTAGGAGTCCATCGGTACCTGACCTGACGGGAAGCCGATCCACACGGCGGTCGCGACCTGCGGCGTGTAGCCGGCGAAGTAGACGTTGGTGTAGTCCTGCGCTGTCCCGGTCTTGCCGGCGACCGGGCGCCCGATCCCGCCGGCGGCCGTGCCGGTACCGCAGCAGATGACCTTCTCCAACATCGCTGTGATCTGGTGCGCGATCTCGGGGGCGATCGCCTGCGTGCAGGCCGGTTTGTGCTGATAGAGCTTGGTGCCGTCGGGCAGCGTGACGCGTGCGACGGCGAACGGCTCGCAGTGCGCGCCGTCGTTCGCGAGCGTCCCGAACGCGGAGGCCATGTCGAGGGTGGAGACCTCCTCGACGCCGAGCGTGATCGATGGCACGGCGTCGAGCGGGGCCGTGATGCCCATCCGGTGAGCGACGTCGACGATGTTGGCCGCCCCGACGTCGAGCGCGAGCTGAGCGAAGACGACGTTGATGGAGTTCTGGGTGGCGGTCCACAGGTTGACGTACCCGCCGCCGCCACCCTCGGCGTTGTTCACACACCCGGTCTGGCTGATCCACAGGTTCGAGCAGAACGGTGACGCCGAGTCGTACACCTTGCCCGGCGGGAAGCCGTTCTCGAACGCCGCGGCGAGCGTGAACGGTTTGAAGGCCGAGCCGACCTGCCGACGGCCCTGCCCGGGGACAGGGCCGCCACCCCACACGAGGTTGAGCTGGTCCCTCTCGTAGTTCTTGCCGGAGAGCATCGTCCGGATCGCGCCTGTCTGCGCATCCACCGACACGAGCGAGACGTCGGGCCCCTTCCTCGGGTCGATGGCGGGGCTGTGGTCGACCGCCTCCTGCGCGTACCGCTGCCACGCGGGGTCGAGGGTCGTGTAGATCTTCAGGCCGCCCTGGTACAGCGTGTGCACGCGCTGCTCATGGGTCCTGCCGAACGCGTCGAACTCGTGGTTCGTCTTGTCCAGGATCAGGTTCCGGATGTAGTAGACGAAGAAGGGCTGGACCTTCTGCTTGGTCGTGCCGACGTCGGAAGGCAACTTGATGGGCTGTGCCCTTGCCTTGTCGATCTTCTCCGTCGGCACCCAGCCGAGCGCGGCGAGGCGGGCGAGCACCTCGTTGCGACGGGAGAGAGCCTTGTCCGGGTGGACGATGGGATCGTAGTCCGCGGGGGATTGGATCAGCCCGGCGAGCAGCGCCGCCTGGGTGAGCGTGAGCTTGGACGCGGGCTCGTGGAAGTAGAAGTCCGCGGCGGTGCCGATCCCATAGACGCCGTTCCCGAAGTACACGTCGTTCAGGTACATCTCGAGGATCTCGTGCTTCGTGTAGGTCTGCTCGACACGGATGGCGAGCGCCGCCTCCTGGAACTTGCGCGCGAATGTCTGCTGGGGGTCCAGGATGATGGTGTTCTTCACGAGCTGCTGCGTGATCGTCGAGCCACCCTGCGTGATGTGTCCGGCGATCAGGTCGGCGAGCAGCGCGCGGATCACCGAGGGCGCATTCAACGCGCCGTGCTCGTAGAAGCTGTCGTCCTCGATCGCGAGCACCGCGTCCTGCGCGATCGGCGAGACCTTCTCGAGGCGGACGATCGTGCGGTTCTCGTCGAGGAACAGCGTGGCGAGCACCGAGCCGTCCTTCGCGTAGATCGTTGAGCGCTCCGGGAAGTGAGGGATCGCCGTGAACGACGCCCCGGCTGCGTCGAGCCGTTCGTTCAGAGCGTCGGCGCCCATCCCGGCGACCCCGAAGAGGGGGAAGAGCACCACGGCGACGAGCGCGGCCGCGCATGCGATGACGAACAGGAAGAGGATCGGGTAGAGGGGACCCTTCGGGGTCCCGGGTCGTGCCGGGACCCGCTGCGGCGCTCGGGGGCGGGTGGCGGCGGGTGCCTGCATGGAGATCCGGAGCAAGGATACCCGCCGACCTGCTGGAACGGTGGATGAACCTGCTGGAACGGTGGGCGTTCGCGCTCCGATCGACCTCGTGGAGAGTGTGCGATTTCCGTTCCATCGTGCCCGGATGCGGGACGGCGCGAATCTCCGCCGCGTCGGGATACGAAGACCCTTGTGAAGGATCAGCGCGAGCAGATCCGTCCAAGGAGGAGCCGCGCTCGTGGCCTACAGGATGGCCGGCGAACGGATGTGGGGATGGCAGGTCGATGCCGCCTGTCGGGGCGGGGACGCCTCGCTGTTCTTCGCGCCGAACTACTTCGAGAAACGCGAGGAGAAGGACGCACGTGAGGCGTCGGCCAAGGCCATCTGTCGGCGCTGCCCGGTCCGTGAGTCGTGCCTGGAGTACGCGCTCGCCATCCGCGAGCCCCACGGCGTCTGGGGCGGCCTGAACGAGCTTGAGCGGCGGCGGCGCCTCCGCGAACGGTCCCTCTGGGCCGGCTGACCACGACCTCTTCACAGGTGCCGCCCGCCTCTGCGAGTATGCCGCTAGCGAAGGAGGGTGAGTGATGGGCATCGAAGACACGCTCGTCGAGCTCGGTCTCGAGCTCCCGCCAGCGCCGACGGCGGTGGCGTCGTACGTTCCGGTGAGGCTGCAAGGGGGCCTTGCGTACGTTTCGGGCCAGATCCCCCTGGTGGATGGGGCGATGTTGCACCCCGGCTACCTCGGGGCCGAGGTCACGGTCGAGCAGGGTCAGGAGGCCGCGAAGAGGTGCGCCCTGCAGGCGCTCTCGGCGCTGCGCGAGGCGCTCGGCTCGCTCGATCGCGTGCGGGGCATCGTGCAGGTCGCGGTGTTCGTGGCGTCGTCGCCGGGATTCACCGACCAGCCGAAGGTCGCGAACGGCGCGAGTGACCTGCTCGTCGGGGTTCTCGGCGAACCCGGCAAGCACGCGCGCGCCGCGGTCGGGGTGGCCGATCTCCCGCTCGGTGCACCGGTCGAGGTCGCGCTCATCGCGGAGATCGACTAGCCGGCGTCGCGAGGCACCCGGAGGTCTCCCCGCCGTCGCGTGAGTCCGCGTCGGTCGAAGTGCTCCAGGAGCGGCAGCGCGTACTTCCGAGAAGTGCCCAGCCGCTCGCGGAACGCGCTCACGGTGATGCCGGCTGCTCCTGCCTCGCTCACGATCCGTTCGGCGAGCTCCACGAAGCCCGGCGTCATCACGAGATCGGGCGAGACGCGCACGAGAACCCCGGCGCGCGTCGCGGCCTCGAGCACGTCGCGTGAGAAGCCGGCGGCCACGAGGTCTCCGACCGTGGGCGGCGTCGGCTCGGCGTCCGCGATGGCCCGAACCAGGCGACCGACCTCCTCCTCGCGTCCGGCGAGCGTGACCCGGTGCGTCGCGAGGCGGACGGTCGAGCCATCGCGCGCGATCTCGCCGCGACGGGCGAGATCGTCGAGAAGCGCGTCCACGAGTGTCGGATGAGCTCGAAGGTTCGTGCGCCGCAACGCATCGGCTATGGACGAGCGCACGAGCGCGAGGTCCGCCCCCTCGGCAAGCGGGTGCTCTGCATGGAACGCGGCGAGCGTCTCGCGGACCGTCGTCGTCACCGTCGCGCGGGCCGCGTCACTCACCCACCATGCGCCGATGAGGCCGGCGCCGTCGATGTCGGACCGCGACACGCCCGTCAGTATCCGGACGTCATCCGCCCGCACCGCGCCGCGCTCGGCCACCAGCAGCGCCGGAAGCCCCTCCCGTGGCGCGGCCTCACGCGCCGTAAGCCGGCACCCGATGTTGAGGCCGGGGTGCGGCGGAGGCTCAACATCCAGCACGACGCCACCGGCCACCGTCTCACGTCGCCCGGTGTCTCGCAGGACGAACCGATCGCCGACGTCGAGCACGAGCGGTTCCGAGAGGCGGATGCGCGCGAAGGCGCCGTCGCGGTCGCCGGCCCCGATACGGCCGTGGAGCAGGATCCGCGCGTCGCGCTCGGCCGATCCCGCGTACAGGTTGTAGGCGCCGCGCGCCGTGAGAGGGTGTCCGAGCCCGCGGACCGGCCGGATGCGCGCCTCGAACACGCTCGTCGGGCGCCACTCGCCCGGACGACCGAGGACGTCGCCACGCTCCAGCCTCTCTCGGTCGGAGCCGACGAGGTTCGCCGCCACGCGCGACACGGGTCGCGCGACCTCGATCGAGCGCTTGTGGGTCTGCAGTGAGCGGATCCGTGCTCGGGTACCGGTCGGGTACAGCTCGACCTCGTCGCCGACCGTGATCCGCCCGCCGGTGAGCGTGCCGGTCACGACCGTGCCCACGCCCTTGATCGCGAAGACCCGGTCTACGAACTGGCGCGGCCGCGTGTCCGAGGCCGGGCTGGGCACCACCGAGACCATCGCGTCGAGCGCCGCGACCAGCTCGTCGATGCCCTCGCCGGTCGTCGACGAGCAAGCCACCATCGGTGCTCCCTCGAGCGAGGTGCCGGCCAAGCGCTCCTCGATCTCGCGAGCCGCGATGTCGAGCGCCCCGTCGTCGACGAGATCCCGCTTCGTGAGCGCCACCACACCGGCCTCGGCGCCGAGTACGTCGACGATCGCGAGGTGCTCCTCCGACTGCGGCTTCCATCCTTCGTCCGCGGCGACCACGAACAGCACGAGACGCACCGGCCCGACGCCGGCCAGCATGTTCCGCACGAACCGCTCGTGGCCCGGGACGTCGACGAAACCGATCTCGCGGCCGGACGGGAGCGTGAACCACGCGAACCCGAGATCGATCGTCAGACCACGGCGCTTCTCCTCGGCCCAGCGGTCGGGGTCGATGCCCGTGAGGCGGACGATCAGGCTCGACTTGCCGTGGTCGACGTGGCCTGCGGTCGCGACGACGTGGAGCGGAGGCTCCGCGGCGCATGTCGCGGCGCGCGTTGCCGCCTCACTCATCGTCGAGGTCGTCGCCCTCCAGCGCGTATTGGATCGCGCGGGTGAGGTTCGCGATCTCATCCTCGGCGACGGTTCTCAGGTCGAACAGGACCGACTTCTCCTCGACGCGGCAGAACACCGCGAGGGCACCGGTCCGGAGGCGCGCGGCCATCGCGATCGGGTCGGGCACGCGCAGCTCCACCGCGTAGGAGGGGATCACGTGGCCGGGGACCGAGCCGCCGCCGACCGCGGCCTCCGAGCGAACGACGTGCGCGCCCTCGAGCTCGCCGTCGAGCGCCTCAGCGAGTTGCGTCGCGCGCTCGTGCACGGCCTCGATCGGCTCGCGCAGCATGCGCCAGACCGGTAGGTCGGCGTGGGCGCCGGTGATGTACGCGGAGAGCACGGACTCGAGCGCCGCGACCTGCATCTTGTCCACGCGGACGGCCCGCGCTATGGGGTGACGGCGCATCTTCTCCACCGGGCCGGACCTGCCGATCACGACACCCGCCTGCGGTCCGCCCAGAAGCTTGTCGCCGGAGAAGATCACGATGTCGGCACCGGCCGCGAGCACCTCCGTCGCAGCCGGCTCGTCGGCCAGTGTGCCCGGATGGCGCTCGAGGAGGCCCGAGCCGAGGTCGAACACGAACGGGATCCCGGCCTTGTGCGCGACGCCGGCCAGGTCACCCGTCGGCGGCATGGCCGTGAACCCGACCACTCGGTAGTTGCTCGGGTGGACCTTCAGGATCGCTCCGGTCTTGGCGGTGAGCGCGGTCCTGTAGTCGGACAGGCGCGTGCGGTTCGTCGTGCCGACCTCGACGAGCCTCGCGCCCGAGGCGCCCACGATGTCGGGGATCCGGAACTCGCCGCCGATCTCGATGAGCTCACCGCGCGAGACGAGCACCTCCTTGCCCTTGGCGAGCGCCGCGAGCGCGAGGAGCAGCGCGGCCGCTCCGTTGTTCACCACGAACGCGGCTTCGGCGCCGGTCAAGGCCGTGAGGAGCAGCTCCGCCCTGGCTGTCCGCTTGCCGCGCTTGCCGGTCTCGCGGTCGACCTCGAGATCGCTGTATGAACGGGCGGCCCTCACAGCGGCTGCGGCGGCATGCTCGGGGAGTGGGGCCCGACCGAGACCGGTGTGCAGCAGGACGCCGGTCGCGTTGATCACCGGCGTCAGACCGGACGCGGTCCGAGAGGCGAGCGCCACCGCTCGGGCGAGGATCGCGTCGTCCTCCGGCGGCTCGGTCCCGCCCTCGGCGGCGGCACGGGCATCCTCGAGTGACTGCCTGAGCGTGCGTTTGAGGAGCGCCCGGCCGAAGGTCGCGCTCGCTCGGCGCCCGGGCTCGGAGCGGAGCAGCGCGTCGACCGAGGGGATCTTCCTGCGCGGTTCGACCGTACCCATCGCCGGTGAGCCTATACGCGCGGACGCCGGATCGACCCGAGCCGGATCGACCCGATCGGCGTCGCCCGGCGCTTTCGCGCAGCGTCCCCATCCTCCGGATGCGCCGGATGCGTGCGACTAGGCTGTGCCCATCGGTCGTTCGTACACGGACACGTGTCGAAGGCTCGACGCGTCGAAAGGCTCTCCGTTCCAGCCGCCGAAGCGCTCGCGCAGTCGAAGCCCTGCGAGCCGGGCCATGAGGTCGAGCTCCGAGGGCCACACGTATCGGATGAAGACGGGCAGCGGCCGGATCCCGTCAGGCCCCACGAAGATGTGCTGGGACTCGACGCGCTGGTTCACGGGGTCGTGGCGAGACGCTTCGATCACGAGCGAGTCGACGTCGACGTGGGTGGCGCCGACGCGCTGACCGCGGTCGAACCTGCCCGGGTCGGGCACCGCCGCCGTGACGACGAACACACCGTCATCCGTTAAGTGCTCGGCTACGTTCCGGACGCAGCGCACCTGGTCGTCCTGGGTGAGCAGCGCCCAGAGCGTGTTGAAGACGATGAAGACGAGTGAGTAGTGGCCGTCGACGCCGACGTCCGCGAAGTCACCGATCGTGACGGGGATGTCGGCGCCGCCCGGCTTCTCGCGAAGCTTGGCGACCATCGCCTCCGACGCGTCGATGCCGTGGACCTCCACCCCCATCTGCGCGAGTGGGAGCGCAACGCGCCCCGTGCCGATCGCCAGCTCCAGCACGGGCCCCGGCCCGGCGAGGCTCGCGAGGAAACGGACGGAGTCGGCGGTGTCGGATGGGACACGGGCGAACGAGTCGTAGATGCCTGCCCAACGATCGCCGTAGGTGGATGGTCCGTAGTCACTCATGGTGCAGCAGCCAAGCACAGCGGTGCGAGGGCGGTCAAGCGAACGTTCCATCCGCGGCTCCGGCCGCGCGCGCCAGGGCGTCGGGATCCGGGATCACGTAGCGTCGGCCGTCGATCTGGACCAGTCCGCGCGACGCGAGCACCCCAAGGCACTTGTTGACCGACTCTCGCGAGGCCCCCACCATGCGACCGATGTCCTCCTGCGTGAGGGGCAGCGCGAGCCGCACGCCGTTCGGATGCGGGACGCCGTGCGCGCGGGCAAGCTCGACCAGCCGCCGGGACACGCGTGTCGGCACATCGTGGGCGAGAGCCTCCTCGAGCGCCGCTGACGTCCGGTGGAGCCGCGCGGCGAGGAGCCGTAGGAGCTCGGATGCTGTGGCCGGGCTCTGGTGGACCACGGCGTCGATCGAGGAAGCGGTCAGGATCGCCAGCCGGGCCTCGCCGACGGCTCGCGCCTCGACCGGCGACGGCCCGCCGCCGAGGAGCGCGACCTCGCCGAACACGTCCCCGGGGCCGAGCAGCCCCACGACCACCTCGCGCCCGGCCGGTAGGACGGCCGACAGTCGCACGGCCCCGGCGAGCACGACGCACACGCTCGACGCCGGGTCGCCCTGGCGCACGATCGCCTGGCCGTGGGGGAAGCGGCGGGGCGACCCGTCGAACGTCCCGAGAGGTTCCCCCACGGCCGGACCATAGCGCCCGGGACCGACATCCCGGGTCGCGCGGGGCCGATGGTGGCAGCAGCCGAACCTGCCCGCGGCGGCCGAGAGCGGTACCTGGGCCGGGTCCCTGAGCACCCAAGAGGCCGAAGGTCCCGGATCATCCGGGTAGGGGCTCACTCCGTGCGCGAC
>Ga0315282_10005378_pt1 | contig 21878 bp, 20 predicted proteins | sample YL17G07_20_MG_FD_203693 | JGI IMG/M metagenome (GOLD analysis project Ga0315282, IMG submission 203693) | Sediment microbial communities from Yellowstone Lake, YNP, Wyoming, USA - YL17G07_20 | ecosystem: Environmental > Aquatic > Freshwater > Lake > Sediment | place: USA: Wyoming | collected... | reverse complement strand
CACAAACGTACGACCCAGATTCCTGTCAGCTACTCGAAATCTTGCATCTCGGGGAATTCCGGTGGGTGTAGCCGGAGACAGAAACTCCTGAGGGCATCGCGCTTCTCTAATCTAGGCTGTCGTTTTGAATCCAACAGCCATTTAGGCGCGAAGAGGAGATGCAAGACATTTGATCTTGACGTCAAAGGAGGGAAGTCCTCGTGAGTAAGAAGAGCAATGTGGCATGTGTGCAATTCATGACCAGCTTTCAATGCGTCTTGATTTCGGTGCTCTGCGCCGGTCTGATTTCGTGCCGAGAGAATCAGCCGCTCTGGAAACCGCTGGAGATATCGACAGATAGGCAGAACTACACGCCTTCTGACACTATTGTCGCTAGAATCTTCAATCCCTCAGGTGCCACCGCACATGTGATAACTTGGTGCTCCAAGCTGCACTATGATGTGTTTTTGGCAGATTCCGATCATCTCTATGCTGGATACCCACGGGATGATTGCGGCGAAGTAAGTAATGTGCCAATTGGAGCTGGCGCAAGCATCCAAGACTCCCTGCCGCTCTCGGTCATCGGTATGCAAGAGGGAAGGTTCTACCTCTCCGTCTCCTTCTGGCTCGATATTGGCGAACTAAGAAATCCAGTGATTACCCTTTCCAACGAGTTTGTGGTTGCAGGCAGTCGCTGAACTATCGACTGAAACTAGGCCGCCTTCGTGTAGTCTTGGTTCGGATTCTGCCCAACAGATTGTCTTGGCTTTACGTTCCGTCGTCCTCGGTCTTTGCATCGCGGAAATGAGGCCACGCTAGCTTATTGCGCTGTTCCCTTCGTAGCACATCGCTAACGCAGCATTTGGAAGGGGAGGTTAGGCTTCGATTGTTCCACTCACTGGAATTGTTGTAACAAACTCGATTGTCCTTGCGGACTATATTGCGAAGGGACTGGACAATACGAAGGGCGACTCCGATATCATCATTGACGCAGTCTCAACGAGGCTCCGACCTGTTCTGATGACGACTCTGACCATGATCGGGGGCTTGTTACCGTTACTGTTGATGGGAGAGCGAACGAGTCTTTGGCGTTTGCTTTCCCTTGGAACGATCGGCCGGTTGGCTTGCTCCACCTTGCTGGTGCTCGCGGTTGTGTCGGTCGTCTGTGCGAACTCTCAAAAATGTAAACGTTATGGCGAAGAGAGGGAGCAGATCCGCTCGAGTTCTGGTTTCCTGAATGGCTCAGGGTGCAAATGAATCCAATGCAGAAAATGGCAGATCCGCTATGTAGCGATCCACCGAAGCTCGGCGTTAGCTAATTACTCGTTCATTGGTTCTTTGTAGATCTCTGAAACTCACGCCTAGCGTGCCCTCCTCATAAGCCGCAACAAAGATACGTGCTTGCAGTACTTTTCGCATCTTTGGGAGTTTTGGAGAATACCGAGTTTCCGGCATTGAGCCTTTCAATGTGACCCAATAGATTGGGGGAACCATATGCGAAGATTATGCGCTACTGACAAGGTTGAATCGCACACCGAGAAGATTGGCCGGGCCCCGTCAATCACCCAGAGGATCCCGCCGGATAGATCCAAAAACTAACCGAAGGAAAGGAGCAAGAACATGCCTACTTACCGAAGGAAGAAGGGTTCAGATACGTGGCACTGGTGCAAGAACTGCTCAAACTGGCCGACAAGCGACTACGAGGAGATCACAACGTCGGGCCGACCGAGCACCGGGGAACTCGACAATGAGTGCAAAGCCAAGGAGAAAGAAGGGAATTGTCGGCAATAGATGACTAACATAGCCTAGGCTGGATCGTACGTTGGATTCGAGGAGGTCTGACCACCCTCGAAGAATCCAATTGGTCTGAGAACTCAGATCTTCTGGAGTCAGACAAACGGACTTTCGATGGGCGAAGGCCGGTCATGACTTCTGCCGTTGGCGCGTGTTTCCACCCCGTCCCAGCACTTGGCGTCTTCCGAGATGCGTCCGGCGTGAATGCTGCAGTCTGTTTCAACGAGGGCGTAATGAAGCTGGAAACGTGTATTTGCGGAAGCCCGAGCGCTCAGAATTGTCCTTTTCTCATAAGATCGTCACCTAAACTGAACAAACTCGCGACTATATTTCTGCGAAGGACGCGCAGCGAGGGCGTTGGGGTGCAAGGGAGCTAAGGTGTTGACTGAGCCTGTCCCCAATCTCCAGAGCTTGCTCTCCTAGAGCAAAAGGACCAGAGATTGGGGATTTTTGTTTGTCGTCTCGCAGCGGAGATTCTTGCGCGTTCTCGCACGGTCTTTCGCCAGTAGCGACGAGGACATTCAACAACGCAAATCTAGATCTGCACCGTGATTGTTCAAGTCTCTTTAGTCCTAATGTATTGGAGCAAACGTCGACCCTGCCAGGTTGAACGGTCACACTAGGGATATGTGGGGACCATCGAGGTCTGATGCACGACACTAACAAGCGGAGGTTAACCATGGAAAACTTACCGAAGATTTCGAACCGTTCAAGGGGAATGCCTGTTGTGGCACTCATCCTTTTGACCTGCATCTTCTCGGTATCCTGTAATCATAAGCCAAAAGACGGACAGGGACATATCCCAGATTCAGCTGCAACTTCATCAGCAGCAACTGCATCGAAGACATTCACCATTGCCTCGTTCAACTCATTACATCTCGGATGGAATAACCAGAAGGACACAACTGCGTACTGTGGTGTTTTGGCGAAATACGATATGATCGGCTTGGTGGAAGTGATGAATACTGAGATTCTCGACAAGGTCAAAGACAAGTTGCACGCGATGACGAGTGTGGACTGGGAATATGTCGCCAGTGATAAGAAAATCGGTCGAACCACCTACAAGGAATACTATGCAATCATGTACCGAGCAGATAAAACTCGGTTCATCGGTGGCAGCTCGAGGGTCTGGAATGACGAGGGCGACAAGTTCGAGCGAGAGCCCTTCATCGCGACATTCAAGAGCGGCAACTTCGACTATACGATCATTTTCATTCACACGGCATTCGGTGACAACCTATCTGTGCGGCGCGCTGAGGCCGCCGAGCTTGCATCGGTGTTCAAGGCAGTCCAAGATGCAGACCCGAAAGAAAACGATATCATCCTGATGGGTGATTTCAACCTGCCGGCTTCCGACCCTGGGTGGCAGAACCTCAAAGCGATAGCTACTATGCAGTATGAGATTCCCGACACGACTCTGACTACTTTGAATTCCCAGGGGGACCTGTCCAGCTCCTATGACAATATCTGGTTCCAAGGCCAATATACAAACTGGGAATACGCTGGAACCGCGAATGCCGACTACTATTACACTGTGACTTTCAAAGAGGATCCCAATCCCGGCAAGAGGGCGTTCAAGACCGTGTCGGACCACGTCCCAGTGTTTGCGGTGTTCTATGTCGACAAGGATGATGACGATTGATCTTCACCCGTTCTCTCGTCCCTTGTTGGACCCGTCTCTTCCCGAGTTCGCCAAACTGGCGGCAAACAGCTTCGATATGACTTGATTACTTCTGCGCATGTAACGAACCTGGAAAGTCGAGTGATTGATGCGAACCCAACTCAACGAACTGAACCATAGCGACTGTTTGTCTGCGTCTCCCAACTAGAGTTCCCTCCTCAGCGGAGAAATGACTATGAACCTGGAACAGGAAAAAGAAAAGGCGAGGTATGAGCACAGGCTGGAAGTCAGGAAGATGGTCATCGACAAGCTGTTGTTGGGGATAGTTGTGCTCGCTCTGGGTTTCTTTGCAGATATGGCCATTGAGAACTACCGCCGTCATTCCACCGAGCAGCAGTTCTTTCTCGAACAGAAAGTGGACGCAGTGAAGAATATCAGGAAAGCATATGCAGCCATGAATGACGCGTTCGATGCATTCACGTTGGTGAGTACCAGGCTGGAAGACTACCGTGAAAAGTTCAAGACTGCCATTGACCGCTACAATCTTACTGCCACCGAATATGGTGTTCTCTTGTCGCCCCAATATCTTCACAATTTGGACTATCACTTGTGGATATACGAAGCGATGGACTTTGAAGATGTGGCGAAACAGAAACAGTACAGAGAGTTCTTTTACGACTTGAACAATCAGTTCCAGACCGTAACCAAGATTGAGTTGGGGGTTCTGGACAGGAAAGACGCCAACGTATTCGCTTTTGTGGAGTGGTCCTTCAAACAAGCGGATACACTTGGTGCGCAGAGCTTCTTTCAGGCCAATTACAAGAAATGGCACGAATCTCGTGCCAGCAAATAGTGATGTCTCACGAAAGGAGGTATCCGATGCTCAGACTCTTTTGTATCCTGGTCCCCTTGTTGGCTTTAGTTACCGTTGCGTCGGCTCAGATTCACACGCAATCGAAAACGCCACCGCTTCCACAGAGGGTCGAATCCAAAAAGGTGCCGGAAGTGAAAGCGAAAGCGCAAGGCGACACAAGACAACAGAGGGTAGATGAAACCAAGTACTATGTTGGTTCGAAGCTATCGAACAAGTACCATCTTCCCGACTGCAAATGGGCCAAGAAGATTTCTCCGAAGAACTTGGTGAAGTTCAAGACGGTCGCAGAGGCGAAGAAAGCAGGATATGTTGCCTGCAAGGTCTGCAAACCGCCGACGAAGGATTGACTCAAGACTCAGATACGTATCTGAAAGGAGGTAAAGTATGCTCGAAATCCTCGATAGCATCATAGCCACAGTGGCGGTTGTATTGGTGCTCAGCCTCATCGTCCAGGCAATCCAACAGATTATCAAGCAGGTCTGGAGCTTCAAGGCAAGGTATATGGAACGCGAGCTCCTGGCGATGTTTCAGCAGACGGCGCTCCCGTTCATACGGACCACGTTGACAGAGAAGCTGCTTGGATTCAGTCCCGTTTCGCTTCAGGTTTCAGATGTTCGGAAAAGCAACAAGCCCGTCGTCGATCTGATCACCATCCTGAAGACAAAACTCGCCTCGATCGGATACAACGATTTGTCTCTCCTCGAGACGATGACGAAAGAAGACTTCGATAAGCTGCTGGTGAGCATCTCAAAGGAACTAGACGACCAACCGGCAGCGACTCCGGACGAAAACTCACAAGCGCTGACCCAGAGAATCAATGATCTCAAAACAGCGATCGTGAAAGCGCGAGACGACGTGGAGAATTGGTATGACCTCACACTAAAGGCATTCCAGGATCACTATGAGAGACGGATGAAGATGTGGTCGTACGCCCTCAGCCTGATCGTGGTCGTGGCTCTCAATGCGAGCCTTTTCGATATCTACAAGGAGTTTTCGAGCGATCGCGCACTCCGGGAGTCCGCGATAGCCCTTGGCACAAAGCTCACTTCGATGCCGCGCGATTCCGTGATAATCAAAGAAGCGCAGGGCAAGGCGGACACTGCGGTCGTTCAAAGATCAGCCGAAGAAATCAAAAAGGAGATCAAGAAAAACCTGGACGATGTGAAAGCGATGCTCGATAATGGCTCGTTCCAGGTCATGCGTTGGGGGAGGCCCAGCACTTTCACCTGGCCGGTGCAGGTCCTCGGCTGGCTCTCAATGGCCCTTCTCGTTGGTCTGGGCGCACCGTTCTGGTACGATTTCTTCAAGACAATTATGGGGATCAAGAACAGTTTTAAGAACCAGACCGGAGCGGCCGAAGGCAAAGACTGAGAAGTGAGTACGGGCAAGAGTTGAAAAAAGCGAATTGCCCTGCAGGAAGTTAGACAGCCAAAGGAATTATCAGCGCACAGGCTTGCCTTTGAATAGAGCAAGCACAGCAGGAGAACCAAAATGGCGAGAGCAACAGCTAAGTAATGGAAATCAAGCTATGAGCAATGGCGTGGTTCGTCGGCCATGGCGCGCACTTGTTTGGCCACGCGATTATCTGGCGAATGTGTCTCAGTTCCCCGATTAGGGTAGTGAAGGGTTGAGTGCTGCAGCATCAATGAACGGAAAAAATAGGAGGTAATATGACCAAGGATTGGAGGTTGGAAAAGACTAGCATCACCTCAATAGTTGCTGAGTCCTTAAGGGAGGTGGCGGATTTCCCACTAGGTTCCGATATCGTCAGCTATACCTTCGATAAGTTTCTGGGCTTTCACAAGGTGGTCTTTCTTGCAAGTCTAAAGAAGAACCTTCTCAGCCAGGAGTACGATGATGGTCAAGGGCATGTCTTTTATTACGACGCGGCCCTCAACGTAGACTTGATCGAGCAGTGGAAGACGCTCAGGGACTGCATTGACTATGTGTTCGAACAGCAATCCACCGCACTGAAGCAAGCCAATGTCGTTTATCCATGAGAGAATCTTATGAAAACCAAAGCGCAGCTCCTTCTCCTCACACTAGCACTTGTTTCCTCGCCGCGGCTCTTTGGGCAGATAGGAAACGTAGGAGTGACGGTAAATACGATAGGGACGTCTGAAATTCACATCCAGGCAGATCTCGTGTTTGATTCCACGTACATCATCAATTCTCCCGAGTTGGCTCTTAAACGATACTCGTTCAAGCTGAGGGCACTGAACGACGATAACGAAATTGGCAAGGACGCGCAGTATGAAACCGTCCGAGCGACAAGCAGGAGCTTAGTCTTTGTTGTCAAGAAGCTAGACAAAGAGTTGATTGACCTTCTAGTGTCAGGGAAAATCAGATACTACATATCAATTGCGCACCCTTTGCTCGTCACAGTGTACAAACCGGGCTCAGAGCTTGCCGACACATTAACCATTACTCCAGAGCAGCTGAAAGCGAGCACATCTTCGCGGGTAGAGATCTCTGAAAAGCAGGCGCAGGCTCTCATAGATGCCGCGGGCGGCGAGGTATATCTTTACCAGAACCGAATCGACTTGGGTAAGAAAGCAAGTATCACTGATTCGACAAAGAACGCTTACCTGGTTTCCTTTGTCTTGTCCCAACCTTTTCTGGTATCTGGGAACGTCTTTTTCGCTAAGGGGACAATCAGCACTGACAAAGGTGAGCCTCTTAGCAACTTGCTGATTTATCCAATCACCATCAGCAAACACTTTGAGATGCCCGCCCTCGGCTATCCATCAAACATCGTCGGAAAAATTGGGGTGGAAGGGAATCAGGATTTCAGCACAAGCATAATAAACTTCAACCTCTATTCTGAGAGCATCATTCCCAACATTGTGGATCTGGCGTACGGAGAGAACAGACTCAGGCTCAAGCCGATTCTGAAGATCGGCGCCAAGGGGCTTTTCGAAGTCAAAAGGGCATTGCCGGGAGCGGAAACAAACGGTTGCTGCTTCAGGAAATAGCCCGGCGTCATCCGTTTCTCCTCCCGGACATCCAGCACGAGGAAGAAAGCAAGAACCCCTATCTGATGCGCATGTTCGAGGCCGTTGCCATGGGGATTGTCTGTTTCAACAAACTCGATTCCGGAAACCCAAAGGTCGCAAAAGCGAATAAATGAATCATGCGAAAGAAAAACACTGAAAGAATCCTTGCAATAGATCCGGGGACCCGGAATATCGGATTCGCCCTCTTGGACAAAGGCCAGCTCATTCATTACGGGGTAAAGACCATCCGTCAAATCAACTCTCCTCACGAGAAGTTGAGGGATGGGCGAAAGATCATTCTCAGGCTCATCAACGATTTCGAACCGCAGATGCTGGTTGTGGAGAAGACATTTTTCGCCAACAACAGAAACTCCGCTTTGCTCAACGTGTTTGCGGACGAAATCAAGGCGGTCGGGAAGAGAAAAGGCCTCGAAGTGCAGTGTTTTGCTGCAAATTCGGTGCGAAAGTTCATCTGCGGCAACGGGGCGGCGAGCAAAGACGATGTGGCGACGGCGATGGTCTCACGCTACCCTGAGCTCAGACCGTTCCTGACGTCTGACAGGCGGTGGAAGGAAAGATACCACAGGAATATGTTCGATGCCTTGGCGTTAGCCATCGCAGCAGAGCGTCTGGCGTGAAAATGGAAAGCCCGTCACATAGTGGCGGGCTTCGCTGATATTCGAGGCGGGATTCAATCGCCTGAGCGTTCGCATCCTGCTCTCAACTCATTTGTTCTCTCCGAGGCGAGGTGAATGAGATCTCCGACGCGATTGACGGTCTTTGCCATCTCCTGATCGTATTCACGGATGCCGTCGAAATCCATCACGTCCTCGAATTCGACGTCCTTCTCGCTGGCGAATTCCATCAGCTTCTTACGTGCAGCGACCCTCACGTCGTTGCAGCCCAGACCCAGCGAAAACAGCTCTTTCGTCAGAATCTCGACCAAGAGGAACAGGTCTTCTTCCCGTTTTGTCATTGCCTTGACCTTTCGTGTGTGACCGTTAGATTGTCAACCTCAGGAGCTGATTATATTCTACCATGACAGGCACACTTTTGTCAACTCGTCGGGTTGGCTTTGACGGTCTTTTCGAGTATATTTCCAGCCGTATCCGGGCATTGGCCCCAACCGGATCACCAGCGTCTCTCATACCTATCACAAACAAGGAGGTTGCTATGGCTAAGCAGCCTGCGGTTGTCTTCTCCAACTGGTACCACCTGCTCGAGGGACTGCAGGAATCATCGAAAGGCTTCTACTCATCGTTGGAGGAAGCCATCAAGAAACGGGAACTCCCGGAGGTCTTGGTCTCACGGGTCGATTACCGGGAGGGGGGGATACTCTCGGCCGAGCGCGAGTACCTGCGGGCCGAACGAAAGGGTCTTCTCTTCGACGTTTGCGCCGCCCCGTTCGGAACCGGTTTCTTCGTCTCCTGGTGGCTGGGGAAAGACCGGCCGTCCCCGCTCTTGCCGACGCTGGCCGCATTGCTTGTCGTTTGTCTCCTGTTCTGGTTCGTCGGGCTGCTCTTCGGCCTCATCGCGCTCGTCGTGCTTTTCTTCCTCTTGGGTGCTCTGATAAGCGGCGGAGGCGCCGAATGGAGCGCCTATCTGCTCGTTATCCCCCTCATCGGACCTTTGTTCGAAAGACTGTTCATGCCCGCGACGTACTACACCATCGACACGACATTGATGTTTCAGGAGTCCGTGCGCCGGTCGGTGCTCGAAGTAATAGACCAGATGACGCAAGCGAAGGGATTGAGAGCGTTGTCCGAGTCCGAACGAAAACCCATCCTGAGGAACATCTTCAAGCGATAGGTCTGCCGAATGAGTGTTCTCACGTCTGAACAGCTCACGACGAACTTCTACGTGTGGGAGGAACGCGGGAGGGGGTGGAGCGTGTGGGACTTCCCCGTCGAACTCGAACCTCCTTTCGAGCCGTTCTACCACGCTGGTCCCGCCCGGTACCCGATTGACGATGGCCGCAGACCCACGGCCCTTAGCTCCTTCGCTGAATCAGTCAGGAAGTTCTTCGGAAGGCCGACGGAGCGCGCTGGCTCAGAGATGCCCGAGGAATCTTATGGTTTCCTCTCGCCTTTTCCATTTGAATGCGAATACAATATCAAAGAACTGGCGATAGGAATGCCCCTCACGGAAAAGGTGGCTCCGGAATACGCAGAACAGCTCCTCCTCAACCTGGGCTCTTGTTCGTGGCCTTTGAGCTTCGAGGTGATCGGAGGGAGAGATGCGATTTCCGTGCAGCTCGCCTGCCGGGAGCCGGACCTTGTCCACGTGAAACAGCAGCTTCGGGCCTACCACCCCGAATCTTCAGCGAAGGAGGGGGTGAACTTTCACGGAGTTCTCGGCGAAAACTCAAAGGAGACGGTCATCATCGACTGCGCGCTCGATCAGGAGTTCATGCGGCCTCTCCGTTTGTTCAGTTCGTTCGATCCCGATCCGTCGGTCGGCGTCTATGCGGTGCTCGAAAGCCTCGGAGCCGAAGAAACGGGCCTTGTCCAGGTGCTCTTCCAGGTCTCCCGGAACGCGTGGGCGCCGAGTATAATGCGGTCGGTGAGGGACAGCTGGGGTGACCCGTTCTTCGCCGATGCACCGGAGATGCTGCCCCTCGCGAAGGAAAAAATCAGACGGCCTCTGTTTGCGGTCGTTCTCCGTGTTCTCGCCCAAAGCCGCACTCAAGAACGATCCTGGGAAATCGCGAAAAATCTCGTCGGCAGCCTGGCGACTCTCTCCCAACCTGAAAGCAACATTCTCATACCGCTCACGAACGACGGCTACGACGAGAAAATCCATCTTGAGGATGTCGTCCTGCGGCAATCTCACCGAAGCGGAATGCTGCTTAACAGCGCGGAACTGACCGGCATCGTCCACTTGCCGTCTCCTTCGGTGAAGTCCTCGAAGCTCCGTGGTCAGGAGCGGAAGACGAGAGCTCTGCCTCCGATCGGAGTCGGCCACCGCCTGGTCTTGGGCGAAAACGTCCATCAGGGCGTCGCAGCCAAGGTTTCGCTGAGCGACGAGCAAAGGCTCAAGCACGTGCACATCATCGGAGCGACGGGAACGGGCAAATCGACGCTTCTCATAAGGATGATTCTCCAGGATCTCGAGCTGGGGAACGGATGCGCGGTTCTCGATCCGCACGGCGATCTCATCGACGCCATTCTGGAGCGCGTGCCGGAAAACCGAGTTGAAGATGTCGTTCTCTTCGATCCTGCCGATACGGAACACCCCGTCGGGTTCAATATCCTCGAGGCGAGGACGGAAGTGGAGAAGAACGTGCTCGCATCGGACCTGGTTGCCATCTTCCGGCGGTTCGCTACGAGCTGGGGTGACCAGATGACCACCGTCCTGGGCCACGCGGTCTCCGCGTTCCTGGAGAGCGCACAACCGGGCACATTGGTTGAATTGAGGCGTTTCCTGATCGAGAAGGAATACCGGCAAGCTTTCCTGAGGAATATCCGCGACCCGGCGATCAGCTATTTCTGGGAGAAGGAGTTCCCGTTGCTGCGGGGAGCGCCCCTCAGTTCCATCCTCACCAGGCTGGACATTCTCCTGCGACCGAAGCTCGTTCGGAACGTCGTCGGCCAGCCGAAAGGGATTGACTGCGAGGAGATCGTCAACGGGAAGAGAATTCTGCTCGTGAAGCTCGCCCAAGGACTGATCGGGGAAGAGAACGCCTATCTTTTGGGATCGCTTCTTATTTCCAAAATCCATCAGGTCGTGATGGGGAGACAGGCTGAAAGCGTGGACCTTCGCACGCCGTTTTTCCTCTATCTCGACGAGTTCCAGCACTTCGTCACGCCGTCGATGGGAACGATCCTCGGAGGTGCGAGGAAGTTCTCGATGGGGCTGATCTTGGCGCACCAGGACCTACGGCAGCTCTGGAGCGATGACGCCAAGCTTGCCAACTCGGTGATCACGAACCCGGGGACTCGCATCTGCTTTCGGCTGGGCGATTTCGACGCCGAGAAACTGAAGGATGGTTTCGCTCACTTCGACGCGAGCGATCTACAGAACCTCGGCGTGGGCCAGGCAATCACTCGTATCGAACGCAAAGATTACGATTTCAGTCTTGATACCTTCCCGCTTCCGAAGACCGATCCTCTCAGATCGCGGAGTGTCCGTGAAAACGTCGTAGCTCTCTCACGGGAAAAATACGGCCGGCCCGCCACGGCAACGGAGGTCGCACCTGAACGCGAACAAGAAGAGCCCGTTGTGACTCCTCCATCTGTTCCGATTGAAGTCCGGAAAATCGAGGCGCAGGCCGTAACCGGCGATTCCGGCAGGAAGCCGGTCGAATTTCCGGAAGTGCTCACTCCGACGGAAGAACGTGAGAAAAGGGAGCACACTTATCTTCAGACGCTGATCAAGAGGACGGCGGAGAGTTGGGGATACAAGGCGGTCATCGAGGAGCTGACACCGGACGGACTGGGCCGAGTGGATGTCGGCGTGGAACGAAACGACGAGAGACTGGCATTCGAAATTTCCGTAACGACATCGGCGGCACACGAGCTTCAGAATATCCGGAAGTGCCTGTCGGCCGGATACGCGAGCGTGATCGTGTGTTCTTCGGAAAAGAAGAAACTGAAGGCCATCAGAAAGGTTGTCAAGGAAGGCCTCGTTCCCGCGGATCAGGAGAAAGTGCAGTTTGTTGCGCCTGCAGACATTACATCTTTCTTTGAAGCTCGGGCTGACAAGGGGGTCGTCCGGGAGGAGCGCATAAGGGGATACCGGGTGAAGACGGAGTACAAGGCGGTGTCCGAAAAAGAGCAACGGAAAAAGCGGGAAGCGATAGAACAGACGGTTGCTAAGTCGATGCGACGGTTGAAGGAAAAGCCGTAATGAAAATCTCTTTGACCCACGGCGAGTTAATTTGTACACTAAAGCTAAGCGGACAGGATTATGGCAAGAATAATCATAGGTAATAAAGAATACAGCCTATTTGATTTCGACAACGAGGCTGAATTTGAAAAGGCAGTAATCGAGAACCAGAAGTATCTGTTTGGGAAGGATTCCGTCTACGTTGATGTCAAAAGGCGAATAGGGAGAGATGAGCATCGCGGCATACCCGACGCTTTTCTGATAGATTTTTACAATACCAAGAGACCACAGCTCTACATTGTCGAAAATGAAATCGCGTCACACGACGTGTATTCGAACATCACTGAGCAAATCGCACGCTTTGGGACGAGTATCGTTTCCTCTGCCAATCAGATTCGTAACGTACTCATCAAGGCAATCGAGACCGAACCAGAAACAAAAAGAGAAATAGAGAGATATTTACCGCAAACGATATTTAAAAACATCGCGGAACTGATGATCTTTCTCACGGAGAAAAATGATATCAAGATTGTAGTTGCTATCAATGAAGTCACAGCAGATCTAAACCTCGCCTTCAAGATTTTCAAAAATCCGCCTGATATCGTGCTTTTGCAGCGCTACATGTCTGGGAACGATATCTCTTATTACTACGAACCGATGCGTGATGAGATAGAGGACATAGAGACAGCAAAGACGAAAACAGGGGAAGCGGTAGATTTTGACACGGTTGTCTGCGCGGCTTTTGAGGAGGGCTTCAAACACGCTTACATGCAGAACAACTCATGGTGGCAGATCCGGCTCTCGCAGCAAGCGAGAGAAAAACTCAAGTATCTAGCAATTTATGAAAAGGCGCCAGTTGCGCATATAAGTCACTACGCCGAGATTGAACGGATCGAACCGTACAAGGATTCGGGGAAGTATATTCTCTACCTGAAGAACAAAAAAACTGTGAAGCCGATCAGACTCGGCACCGGGAAGAGAGGGGAAGCGCCACAGGCTCCGCGCTATACGACGCTGAAAAAACTACTGAGTGCTAGAACAATAACTGAACTTTGGAACTAGAATGATAAGACTATGGCTACAATAAACTTCAAAGGAAAAGAAGTTGTTAGGAATCATCATCTCACGGTGCCATATCACGAATTGGTGCCGGATGAGAGGAAAAGTCTGACCAAGAAAGTTGGTTTGGACGACAACTTTGTCGTTCATGGCGACAACTTGCTGGCACTCAAAGCACTGCTTCCGACTTACGCCGGTAAAGTCAAGTGCATATACATTGACCCGCCTTACAATATCGGTAATGAAAAGTGGGTGTATAACGACAAGGTGAATTCACCAATGATGAAAGAATGGCTTGGTAAGGTCGTGGATAAAGATGACCTAACTCGCCATGACAAATGGCTTTGTATGATGATGCCGCGATTGAAACTCTTAAGGGAGCTACTGCGGGAAGATGGCGTTATGTTTGTGTCAATTGATGATAATGAGCAACATCGTTTGAGAATACTGATGGACGAAGTGTTTGGAGAAGAGAATTTCATCACAAACATAATCTGGCAGAAAAAATACGCCGCATCAAATGACGCAAGATACTTTTCAGATAATCATGATTTCGTGACTGTATATGCGAAGAACAAGTTAAACGGAGATAAAACTGGCGGTTGGGTTAGAAATCTTCTTCCGAGAACGGCAAAACAGGATGATCTATATAAATATGATAGCCACGACGGCAAAGGACTCTGGCGGCCTGATAATTTAACAGTCAAAACTTACTCGAAAGAATATGATTATCCGATCGTAAATCCGTTAACAAAAAAAGTGTATCACCCAACGCAGGGGAGATGTTGGCTTACGAACAAAGAAACAATTCAAAAATGGATCGATGAAGGGCGCGTATTTTTCGGTAAAGATGGAAAGGGTGCACCTCAGCTGAAGAGATATCTAAATGAAGTTCAGAGTGGCACGGTTCCAATGACGATATGGGGTTATGACGACGTTGGACATACCGACGAGGCAAGAAAAGAATTGAAGGAAATTTTCAGCGATAAAGCATCACCTTTCGAAAACCCAAAACCAACGAGACTAATCAAGCGAATTCTACGATTGGCTACGGATAAGGATTCGATTGTTCTCGATTCTTTTGCGGGGTCTGGAACAACCGCACATGCGGTGCTTGCGTTGAATAAGGAGGACAAAGGTAATAGGAAGTTCATTTTGGTTGAGATGGAGGATTATGCGGACAAAATTACTGCCGAGCGGGTGCGGCGGGTGATCAAGGGGGTGAAAAATGCGAGGGATAAGGATTTGCAGAAAGGGCTAGGTGGTTCGTTTAGCTATTTTGAGCTTGGTAAGCCGATTGATACCGAGCGCATTTTGAAAGGAAAAGACCTGCCATCTTTTGCGGAGATGGCGCGGTACATTTTCTATACCGCCACTGGAGAGGAGTTCAACGAGAAAAAAGTGAACGAGAAGACCGGATTCATTGGGGAGAGCAGGGAATATCAGGTATACCTCCTCTACAGGCCGGTTATGGATTATCTGAAGTCCACAGCACTTACCCTAGAGCGGGCAGAGTCGCTGGGGAAATTTGTTGCCAAAAAACGCCTTGTATTCGCTCCGGCGAAATATCTCGACCAAGAACATCTCGAACGGCTTCACATTGACTTTGCGCAGCTCCCGTTTGAGATCTACCAAAAGCAATAGATATGGAACTCAAGGATTTTCAGAAAACCTCTCTTGAGCGGATAAGAAAGTATCTTGAACTTGTTCGCAAGGAACAAGACAACGGTAACCTGCGCCATGCAAGCGAGGATGCTTGGAATGAGTTGGAATCAGCGTTTTCATTGGGGCATTACGAAGAACGACGCAATGGCCTTGGGCTCGATGTGCCGAATTTTGTTTTGAAAATTCCGACAGGCGGCGGGAAAACATTTTTAGCAGTCAAAACCATTGATACCATCAATGACGTTTTTCGTGAAAAGCGGACTGGACTTGTTTTGTGGGTTGTGCCGACAACAGCCATCTATCGACAGACTGTACGTGCTTTGAAGGATCGCAATCACCCCTATCGACAACAGTTAGATATAGCTAGCGGTGGCCGCACGCTCATATTGGAGAAATACCAAGGAAAGATTGATCGCTTTTCGCCGCTCGATGTGGAAGAAAATCTAGTTGTGTATGTGCTGATGCTTCAGTCCGCGGCTCGGAACGAGTTGGTGCAGAAGGATCTGAGGATTTTTGCAGACAGTGGCGGTTTTCAGGATTTCTTTCCAGCTGAAGACCGGCTTGACCTGCACGAACAACTGCTGGATAGATTTTCCAATCTGGAAACATTCAACGAAGCAGGCGGCATCTGGAAGCGTCAGATCAAGACATCGCTTGGGAATACTCTGCGCCTGCTGAGCCCAGTAGTAATACTGGACGAAAGCCAGAAGGCTTATTCGCCTAATGCGCAGCGAACTATTTTTGGATTCAATCCGTGCGTCGTGATTGAGCTTTCCGCGACACCGCCAGAAGGGAGTAATGTCCTGGTAAACATTACAGGCAGGCAAGTGAACGATGAAGAGATGATTAAGCTTGACCTGCACGTAACGCGAAAGGGAAGTTTGGAGTGGAAGGACACTTTGTGGGCAAGCGTGAAAAAGCGTGAAGAACTGGAAAGAGAAGCGATCAAGAACGAACAAAACTCCGGGATCTATATCCGTCCGATATGTCTTGTCCGCACCGAGCGTGTTGGCAAAGAACAACAAGGGAAGGGATTTATACACGCCAATCAAGTGAGAGATGAGCTAATCCGTGGTGGGATACCAGCTGAGTATGTTGCCATTAAAACAAGCGAGGAAGACGAGCTCAAGGAAATCGACGATATTGGCGGATTGATGTCGCGGGATTGTCCTGTGCGTTACATTATTACCAAGCAAGCCTTACAAGAGGGCTGGGACTGCGCTTTTGCGTATGTGCTTGCAGTGCTTGATAAGACAAACTCGAAAACGGCCCTCACTCAGCTTGTAGGGCGAATACTTCGTCAGCCGTACGCGAAAAAAACTGGAGTAAAATTGCTCGATGAGAGCTACGTCTTTGCGTTTCGCCAAGAGGCTTCGGAGTTGCTGGAAGCGATAAAGAAAGCATTTGAGGGTGAAGGGTTGGGAGATTTGCGGACCCACATTTCGGCGGAAGAGGGTTTGCAGGGATATAAGAAGGATTTGGAACCGAAGGAATACTTAGTTCGCAAACGCTTTGAAAAGGTAGCCGGACAAATCATCTTGCCGTTCTTCTCCATCAACGATAGAGGCAAATGGCGCAAGGTGAGTTACGAAATGGACATTTTATCCGAGATTGATTGGGATGCTATTAAACTGGATGACGTTTTTTCTATGTCTTTGACCAAACGGGCGATACGCGACGATGAATACGTTGCGCAGTTGTCTGACGATGTGCGCGAGGTGATCAAAGGAAAGCGGGTGGCGCATAAAGAAATCGGTGGAGTTGTCATTGATAGTATTTTCATGGCCCAGCAATTGGTGGATGTTGTTCCCAATCCGTGGGTGGCATACGGTTTTGCCGAAATTATCTTATCGAAAATGATCGCCCGCCACGGAGAAGAGCTAGTAAGCGAGAATTTTTCTTTCATAATTGAGGAAGCCAAGCGCATCATTGCGGGGCAACGCGACGCACTCGCGGAGAAGTACTTTCGCGAGATGCTGATAAAAGGAGGGATACGATTTGTTGTGGTGAGCAGGGATCTTGGTTTCAAATTACCCAAGAAAATTCGAGTTCCGGCGAACGCTGAGTTCCTGCGGCGGCCGGATGGAAGCCCAATGCAGATGAGTCTATTTGAATTTGTAGCGAGAGACGCATTCACTGAGGGATTGGAAAAACCCGTCGCGTACTTTTTGGACGAACAAAATCGATTGTTTTTTTGGTATCGCAATGAGGTAAAGCACGACTATGGCATACAGGCGTGGAAGAAGTGGCGAATATATCCAGACTTCATCTTCACCGTGACCGATAAGAAAAACAAGGATAGGGTAAATAAGGTCTACATCGTCGAAACAAAAGGCGATCAGTTGATTGGTAATCTCGATACAAAATACAAGGAATCCGTGTTTGATGTGTGTAACCGTTACGCTAAGAAAATGCCGGCAGACACGCTGGGATTGGTCATGAAAGATCGAGAAATTGAGTATGAGGTGATTTACGGTTCAGAGTGGCAAAGGAAGTTGAGCGAGTTGTTTTCTTAGAATGTGGCGGCGAAAACAAGAAGCTCGAGCAACCGATGGGTGCACAGGACGTCGCGGTGCGTCAGTCCTTCTGGGGAAGGGGCGAAACGTATTATGAACCTTCATAGGGATTGTGAACAGAACTAGCCATAGAGGGTTTGAAGGTTTTTGAGTGGTTCACCACGGAGCGCCCGGTCACGCAGAATCCCGAAAGTAAGCAGATGAAGACTGCTTTTATGACTCATCAATAGGTCTGCAAATACCTCGGTACATTCCTTCGAAAATTTCAGATCAGCTGTGGCCCGGATGGTTTCTATGTTCACTGAACACTTCTCGTGTCTTCGGATGGCTTCATATCCGCACACAACCCACGAAACGGGGGTCGCACAATCTAGGACTGCGAAATAGCCTATCTCATCTGGGCGCGAGGGCTGAATACCCGCAACGTCCTCAGGGCTCACAATGAGGAACCCTCCCGCGTAATTGTGGGCTATTGACTTCACTTGAAAAAGAGCCGTACGATCCTCCTTCACGGACTTGATGTCCGGATGGCCCTGTTGGTTGATCCCTGTGATTCTCTCACCAAGTTCCAGTAGCACATGCGCGAAGAGAGCCTGCATTCTATATCCGAATTCGCTGTCGCCAATGCTGGCGCGTAAGGAGTCAAGAAGCGGCTTAATGTCGAACCTGTTTCTATTGCTGTTCAAGGATGGGCCCCTTTAGCGGGTCGAAATCCTTCACGTGTACGACGCAGCGCTCCTCGACCGGAAAGTGCGTTTCAATGAGTGGTTCCATTCTATCGCTCTCGTGCGAGGCCACAACGAGTTGTGTGTGAGAGGCTACCGACTTCAGCACGGACATGAGATGATCGAGATGAGAAGTGTCGAAGCTTTCGGATGGATCATCAACAAGAATCAGGTCAAGTTCCATTACCTCACGCCAGTAGTTGGAAAAAACGAAATATGGAACCAGTTGAAGAGCTCTTGCGGCCTGCCCGTTTAGGACATTGGATGGAAAGGACTGGCCTTGGCATCGCGAGGACGTGACCTGAAGTTTCAGTGTTCCTGACTCTAATCTATTTGGTTCAGATGGTTGCTTCAGGATAGATACGCCATCGTACGATGGGTGCGCCGTTAGGTCCGCATACACACGCGTCAGCTCCTGCGTCAAACGGGGCACAGCGGAGTTGATTTTAGCATCAAACGCTTCTAGTACCAGCTTGCCTACCTTTTCAGCTGTTGCTAAAAAGTTGTCGTACTCACTGAGTGCCTCCCTGGCCGGATCAATCCCCGTCTGCAGAATCTCCTCGATGGCAGTTATCTTGCCCTGATAGTATTGGAAGCGTTCCTCCGCTTCAACGTCGCCAATTCGCTTGTTCAGCCTATCATGCTCTGACTGGGTATTCTCAATCTGATTGCGGCCTAATTGAAAAGCGTTGTGAAGGCGCTGGACATGTTCTTCAATATCTCCTGGGCTAGGGTTAGATAAACCCGTGATGATACTAGCATTTCCGGCGATAGCAGTACTCTTCTCTTCCAAGCCGGCAAGAGACTGCCGGCACTTGGCCAGTTCGTCGCGCACCTGCATAATTTCCGCGATGAGTTTCTCCAGCTCATCCAGCTTTGCAGAGGGTGGATCGGTAGCGGGACGCTCGCCTCGTGACTCAAGCGTTCCTGGAACCAACGCATTCTCGCATACTGGGCATTGCGATGAACCGTATTTAACGAGGTATATGGCGGCATCGCTGCGAATCTTCGACCGGAGTTCTGATTCGCTATACTTGTGCTTCTCGGCTTCAAGTTGTGCTTCTAACTCACCTAAAGATCGGTTACCCAGTAATTGATTTTCTTTGCTGTTCAGGTCGGTTGTCTTTGCTTGTACTTCCAAGATTCTACCGGCTACAGAATTCCATTCATCTTTCAGTTTTTGTGCCTTATCAAAATCAGCTTGAAGGTTTCTCAGTTGAACTTTGAGCAAGTCATCCTTCTTGGAGGCCAGCGTGGTATTCAGGTCCTTGACTCTCCGTAATTTGTCGCGGCCGTGAAGATCCGTCGGAATTTCTGCCTCGGCAACTTGTGAAACTTCATGAAGGAGATTGTCGACCTTCCTATCGGTCTCAATCTTAGTGGGTGTTTGTCCCCTCCCCCAAGGCGGGTTCTTCACGATTTCATCTTTCTTTCCTTGGAGGATCGACAGATTGATCCGCAACTCTTGGAGGAATGCTTCAATGGACTTTGACATCTCCGCCCGCTGAGCTTGGCGTTCTTGGACGAGTTGGCGTAGTTTCTCGAGCAGCTCGGGGATTCTCTCGATGCCCAAGTAGAAATAGAGCACCCTACTAAAGTCAGATATCTCAGCCTGCCGACGGCCAGCTGCATGTTGCGCCGCAAATATGACTTGCGTACCTGTAGGGTGTCCTAGCCTTGTTAACTGCGGAAGTGCAGCGGCAAGCGAGACCGTTTTTCCTGCACTGTCTCTGATTGTCTGCCGTGATCGGTCAGCACCCGGGCTGAAGACCCGTTGAATGCTGAGGACCTTCTCTCTTGCTACCAGATCAAGCATGACTTCAGATGTCTTCGCTGGGTAGAAGGTATTCCTTACCTCGATCTCCTGTTGTCCTGGAGGAAACCCGAACAAGCACCATCTAATCGCTTCTACGATGGTCGATTTACCAAAGGCGTTGGGACCAAGAATAAAGAGATGTCGTCCGGAAACGGTCAGCGTGTGCGGATCCGTAATTCCCCTAAAGTTCGCTATCGTGAGTTTGTGGATTCTATATCCTAGGTTATTCATTTGTCTGATTCCTGGCATGTCTCTCACGTAAGGAGGCCAACTCGCGGTCGAAATCCTTCTTGCACCGGTCGAGTTCCGTACCTACATACCTTACAGCAGCATCAGATCCACCTGACTCCATCTCGTCCCTCATTTTCTCCCACAGGGATCTGGTCTCCGATGAAGAGACTTTATCGCTAACATGATTTAGGATGTCAGCGAAGTTGTCCTGCTGTGCAACACCATCAGCCAAGTGAAGTCCTCCTTGTGATAGACGACGCAGATACAGGTGTCCTCACCCTATGTTTCGTTGAGGTCTTGATTCAGATCGTGCAATCTGTATTCAGCCCACTCAAAACCCCTCCTGAAATGTCTGAGCGTACGGGGATACTTCCATGCCATCAGAAGGTCGTTCATTTTCACGACAAACGCCACACGCTCTTTGGTCTCTGGCCCGCGTAGCTCAGGCCACGAGGCACCGCGGGAGACGGAACAACCGAACGAAAGACCCGAGCTCGAATTGTGAAGTCAAGGAACCCATCAACCTTTTCCGTCAGGCTAGGCCCTTGAGATAGTCATTCACCTTTTGCAGGACTTCCCGGAAACACCTGCCATTGTTCTTCTCCAGCCTGCTGAGTGTCGTTGGGTCAATCCCGATCTCCTTCGCGAGCTTCTTCTGAGTAGTTCCTCGCATTTTCCGATATCGAAGCAACTTCTTACCTAAGTTTTCTGAATCACCGGGCGTAGGATCGTAGCCTAGGAACGCGACGATTTTGGGTAATGCGCGCAAAGTTGGCTGCGTCCGATTCTTCTCCCAATTTGTGACCGTGGACTCATCGACCGCCAGAATCTCGGCCACATGCCCCTGATATAGACCAAGTTCAAGCCGCCGCCGCTTGATATGGTCGCCAAGCGTTTTGGGGTTCTGTGGGGCTTTTGAAGGTTTTTTGGCGGTCAGGGTCAAACTGCAAAATGGCAACGCAACCCTGATCGCGTAGGAACTGCGGAAACCTAAACCAAGAGTGCATATTCGCGCCGGCTCGTTTGGAATGGCCGACTGGGGGGACAGAGGGGAAAAATGTCTTTCAAGCGTGCTTTCGACAGCGCGCTGGAACGACGCATCATGACGACAAGCTCCACGCCCAGCTCAGTTGAGCAAAACCATGTCCGTGATTGACTCATTGTTGGCTTCTCGCAACTGTGAACGAGATCACCTCGGATCCTACTGAAGGACTTCAAATTGCACAGTGTTCCCTGTTTGTCTCATCCTCATCACCTTGACGACTTTTTTTTCAATATCATAGAGTGAGCGAACTGGAATACTACGCGGGATTCGATGTTGGCGCGCTGGCAGTTTCAGATTTTGGCGTGGTACCCTTTTTCACAGTGAACATGTACATCAAGAGGGTGGAAATCGACAAAGACCCGAGGCGCGTGGATGAGGCATGCTCGCTTTCTGCTGGCATAGCACTCAAGACTTCAGACATTCCGACCGATGGAGTGACATACTATGTGGGGGTGGGATAAAGGCTCAGTAAGCTCTTTCGGATCACCCTTGGTTCCAGTCTCTATAAGACAGTCGACACGAAGAAGCTTGTCGGAAAAGCAAGTATTGGCCTTTCGCTGGATTTCAGGTATGTTGCGGACCTTCTCAAGATCTTCAGCGGGGCCTCAGCCAATCTAACACCACAATAGTAGAAGGGAACGCCCATGGACCTTGTCTTAAAGAACCTGCGCATTGAGGACTGTGAGATCTGCTGTGACGTTGGCGAATATTCAAACCAGGGGAAAAATGG
>Ga0315282_10005377_pt1 | contig 21879 bp, 21 predicted proteins | sample YL17G07_20_MG_FD_203693 | JGI IMG/M metagenome (GOLD analysis project Ga0315282, IMG submission 203693) | Sediment microbial communities from Yellowstone Lake, YNP, Wyoming, USA - YL17G07_20 | ecosystem: Environmental > Aquatic > Freshwater > Lake > Sediment | place: USA: Wyoming | collected... | reverse complement strand
GACGGCCCTATCCACCGCATCCATGAGCTCGTACCGACTCGCCGCGCCCTGCAACGCCGGGGCCTCGCTCCGGGCAAGATCGAGCATCTCCTCGCGCGTGAGCGCGCCAGTCGGGATCAGGTCCCCGACAGTTGGCGCCCAGATGAGCCGCCCCTGTTCGGCGAAGACCTTCACGTGGTCCTTCTTCCGCGCCTTTCGGATGAGCGGAGTAAGCGGGCTTTCGGCGCGCGGACGGGCACGCATGTCGTGGGAACCGATGTCCCCGGTAAGCACCAGCGTGCCGCCACTGACCACGAATGAGGTCAGCGCACGGCACTGCTCCTCGCTCAGGTACGTTACCTCCGGGGCGATCACGAGCCGGTACGAGCGGAGATACTCCTCGTCGGCGATGTGCTCCTCAAGGAGGTAGTCGAAGGGGACCTGCTGGTTGTCGAGGTAGCGACTCCACCGATAGACCTGCTTCACGTGCTCGGTGTTTTCGAGGTGCAGGTTTTCGTAGCTGTAGACCAGGCCGACGGTCGCCGCCGAAGTGTAGCCTTCGAACCAATCGGCTGCGTCGGAGAACAGGCGGTGGTAAAGAGTGCGAATTTCCGGGAAGCGCGTGCCATGCTGGATGAATGCGTTACCACCGGTAGCCGCAGCTTCGGCGTGCGCCAGGGCGCATGTCGGACCGTCGTCACCGCGGGCATTCATTGCCGCCGAGCGCGCTGCGTGTGCGAAGCCGAACTTGTACTGAAGGGTATAATCGAGATGGATACCCGGCGCGACCCGACCGGAGTCGCCGTCCTCTTCCCACATCTGGTACTCGCTCTGGGGAGACCAGCGCCGGAAGTCATGCCCTATCTCCTCCCGGAACTCGTTTCCGTCGAGGCTCTGCATCGCCCCCCAGTTGGGCAGGATGAGGAAAGCGTGCCCGAGCACCTCCGCGCCCCAGCGTCGGATCTTCTCCAAGTTGTCGCAGACCGATTCCGCCCAGAAGCGCTTCGTCTCCGCCCAGAGAAGGCGATCGGCTTGGTCTCGGATGCCCCATTCGTCAAGCGACCGGATACCCCACCGGAGTTCGCGCTCGTCGGGTGACAGCCGTGCATGCGCCCACCGACGATACTCGTTGGCGCGGCCCCAGAGCCACCCATTCCCGCCAATCGCCACGTCGGCGCGCTCCATGTCGTCCGTTCCGAGCCACTTCACGCGCTCTTCGGGCGAGAGCGTCTCGGCAAGGAACGTCCTGAACAAGGGATCATCTTTCACCCATTCGATGCGACTGCCCCGGTGACCAAGCTGGATCTCCTCAGGCCGCGACCATCCGAACGCCTCAGCCAGGTCCTCCGCCGTGCTCCGTCCGGAAAGCCACCTGCGGAATCCATCCTGACACCACCAGCAGTAGCAGTTGAGGATGCAGTTGTCCACGAACACCCCGTCATAGCCCGCCAGGGCAATCATCCTGACGATGGCGCGCTGATAGACGTTGTAGAACGGGTTGTTCATGCACGGGGCAAACCGGAACTGTCCCCACTTCATGAAAGAGGGATGGCGCGTCTCGTAGTTGAAGTGAAGCCCGCCGTTGCGCTCGCGTGCCATCCAGTCAACCGGGTCCGCAGCCGGACGTTGGCCGACGCCGAATTCCCGGTAGTCGTCCCAGTGGTCGTAGAACTTCCAGACGCCGGTCCGGGTCTCTCGGTTACCTCCGAGGGTCTGATTGCAGACGTACGGGATGGCCCAGCGCACGCCTATCTCGTGGAGCTTGGCCACGAAGCGCCGGTTCATGTCAAGCCGCTGCGCGATCTCCTCGGGATCTGCGAGCGCCGCGCCACCCTCGGGCTCGTGCGGGAACGCCGCGCCCCAACTGTTCGGCATGGGCGTGTCGAGTGTACCGATATGGTAGAGCGTCGGCGGGGAGGGGCGGAGTTCTTCGATATGCGCTTCCATGTCCGGAAGGTGATCCCGGTAGTCGATGATGTAGGTGATCGGCAGTCCCGTGACCGGGCGTTGCATCGTCTTCCCCCTTGTCGTTTGTCTCGTGCCTGGATAGACGCTCACCGCACGAAGTCCGTCGCTCGGCGCATCGGAGACGGCTCTTGCCGGGAAAGGCCGTCGAGTTGTCGAATGTCGCGCCCGCCGGTCAGGTATAGGACCGCCATCCGGATCGCGACGCCGTGCGTCACCTGATCGAGGATGAGCGACCGCGGTCCGTCGGCAACGTCGTCCGCCAACTCCCATCCGCGGTTGATCGGCCCCGGATGCATGACGACCGCCTCCCGCTTGGTCCGCTTCAGGCGCTCGTTCGTGATGCCGTAGAGCTGCGTGTACTCGCGGATCGAGGGGAACAAGCCGAGCGCCTGCCGCTCGCGCTGAATCCGGAGTGCGTATACCACGTCAGCCCCTTCAAGCGCCTCGTCGAGATTCGTCGTCGCCGTCGCCGGGAATTCCTCCGTGTGCTTCGGCAGGAGCGTCGGTGGACCGCAGAGCACCACCTCCGCGCCCATCGTCGTCATCCCCCATAAGTCCGACCGTGCCACGCGGCTGTGGAGGATGTCGCCGATGATCGCCACCCGGAGGCCCTCGATATGCCCGAAGTGGCGCCGGATGGTGAAGAGGTCGAGAAGCCCCTGCGTCGGGTGCTCGTGCGCTCCGTCGCCCGCATTGATGACGCACGCGTCGATGTGCCGGGTGAGGAAGTACGGCGCGCCGACGGCCCAGTGACGGATCACCACCGAGTCGATCTTCATCGCCTCGATGTTCCGCGCCGTGTCGCGCAGGGTCTCCCCCTTCTTGACGCTCGATGTCGAGGCGCTGAAGTTGATCGTGTCCGTGCCGAGCCGCTTCTCCGCCAGTTCAAACGATATCCGCGTCCGCGTGCTATCCTCGAAGAACAGGTTGACGACCGTCCATCCGCGCATCGTCGGCACGGATCTGATCGGGCGCTCCATCACGGTGAGGAACCGGTCAGCCGTATCGAGGATATGGGTGATCTCTTCCCTGCTCAGCTCGGCCAAACCGAGCAGGTGCTTGTGCTGCCACTGCGTCATGGCCTCTCCGTCCTGCGAATGAGCAGTACCTGATCCACCCCGTCGATCTCTTTGAGTCGGACCCGCACGGTATCGTCTCGGTCGGTCTGCACCTCCTTGCCGACGTAGTCGGCTTTGAGCGGCAGTTCGCGGTGGCCTCGGTCGATGAGCACCGCAAGTTGCACCGTCTTCGGTCGACCGAAGTCCATGAGCGCGTCGATGGCCGCCCGGACGCTGCGTCCCGTGAACAGGACATCGTCCACGAGCACCACGTGCACGTCATCCACGTTGAACGTCAGGTCGGTGTATTCTTCGGGGGATTTGGCGCGCAGGCGATAGTCGTCGCGGTAGAACGTCACATCCACCGCGCCAGTGGGAGGCCGTCTGCCTTCCGCCTGTTCGATGAGGTCGGCGAAGCGTTGCGCGAGCGGCCAGCCGCGGGTGCGAATCCCGATGATGGCAAGATCCTCCACGCCTTCGTGGTGCTCCAGGACCTCGTGCGCCATACGTCTCAGCGCCCGTGCGATCCGGGCGGCGTTCATGACGACGATCGAAGGGCCACCGCCGGGGGCCTCTTCGTGTCCAGCGGTCATGGTCCATACCTCACAAAAAAAGCCCGCCGGGTTGTTCAACCCAGCGGGCCGCTCGCAGCGCTCCCTTGGAAGGTTCGACGCACGCTCATTGGCATATTCGGTAGGTTCTGAGGCGCCTTCCCGCGCCAGTTAGCGCCCTGCTATCTGTACAAGAGTACCACTCCGCCACGTGAGGGTCAACGGCTCGACACCCGCAGGATTGTTCTTCGGGGCAGGTTTCCAAACTCGGCCTCACATCCCCAGCAACCGCTTGGCCACCTCAAAGCAGACGAGGAGCGCAAGCGAATCCGTGACGGTGCTGATGAACGGACCCGACATGAGCGCGGGTTCGAGGCCGAGACGCTTCAGACCGAGCGGCAGCATTCCTCCGAGCATCGTCGCTAGAGTGACGACGACTGTCATCGCCAGACCGACGACAAGGGAGATGACGGGATCCGATTCCAGGATGTACGCCCGGACTCGTTTTCCTATCCCTATGTCGCGGCGGGCCCGTCAGGTCGGGCGACGCTGGACTATCCCCACCGCTCCCAGTGGAGCACATCCTTGAGGGCGCGCTTGGACTTCTGGCCTGGTGGTTCGGTGGGGTATCCCAGGCTGATGAGCGCGACGAGCTTCATATTCCCCGGCAGGCCGAGCAGGTTGCGTATCGTGTCGGCGTACGGCTTCTTGTCGCCTGCCACCCAGCAGGAGCCGACGCCGTGCGCCCATGCACCGAGCATGAGGTTTTCCACCGCGGCTGAGCCGTCTTCGAGATAGTACTTCGTTTCTTCGCAGAACACGGCGGCGCACGCCGGAGCGTCGGCGATGAACTTCCCATACTCGGCGATGTCCGCGAGCTTCTTCCTCATCGGCGCGTCGGTGACGACGACGAACTCCCACGGCTGGCGGTTGTTCGCCGAGGGAGCGAAGCGGGCGCAGTCGATGATGTCCTCAAGCACCTCTCTGGGAATGGGCTTCTTCTGATAGCTGCGCACACTCCGCCGGGTCTTGATCACGGTGAACGCATCCATGGCAGGTTCCCTCACGGTGTGGTGATGGTAAGGATCTCGTTGTCGAAGGTTGGAACGATCCGTCGTCCGGGTGGTACCATGAGAAATTCAGGCGAATCCCATGGTCCGTCAACCCAGCGCTGGAGGAGGCCGGGGTCGCCGTCGAGCTCCCCGTAGCGCCAGCCGTTGCGCTCACAGATGGCGTGAACCTGCTCTCGCCAACGATCATGATCCGCTCCGGGCAGGCTGATGTACGTCCCGTGCGTATAGTGCTTTACCCATCCGTTTGCGACTTCCCAGAGATACTGTGCGTTGTCCTGGCCGTACTTCTCGACGAGTTCTTCATACGTCCCGGAAACGCCGATTCCCGAAGCTGATGACGAGTGCGCGATCTGATCGTCCGGCTTCTTCACGGAGAGCCACCCCTCGGTGTAGTAGTACGTGCCGGGGTGCTCGTCAAATTCCGTTCGGTAGCGCTCCTTCGAGCCGAGGAACCACGTGATGCAGTCGTGGGCGCGAGCGATGACAAGCGGCTTTCTCCGCGCCTCAATCCCGGCGAGCATGTTGTTGCAGAGCGCGTAACCGAGTAGGATCGCCTCAACGTCCTCCCGGTCGGCGTCGTCGATGCGCTCCTGGATGACTTTCCTGCCGTTGACCACGTCGTTGTGGTGGCCTTGCACGAGGTATTCGGCGATGATCGTGTTCCGTGAGCGTTTGATCGCCCACTCGAACTCACGCAGGGCGATCTCGCACGCGATGAGTTTCAGGCGCATGGGTTCTTCGTCCGGTCCTCTCGTCGGCTGATGTGCGTTCTCGTCCTCAACGGGTGTTGCCACGGGAAACCAGGCGGCCGATCTACGTCCGCTTCTTCGCCGGTGAGCCGGGATACCCGTACAGACCCTCCCGCTCGATGATGCGCATGACCGGTTCCGGGAGCGCTTCGGGGTCGAGGATTCCCATCTTCGCCTGTTCGCGGATGCGGGTTGAAGAGATGGCCACGTTCGGGCCGTCGAGGAGAATGAGGCGGGGGGAAAGCCACGCTGGGACCTCCTCGGGCAGCTCCGCGCCCGGTCTGCCGCCCGCGACGATTGCGGCAAGAGCGACGAGTTGTCGCGGCCGGTGCCAGTTGGGAATCTCGCTCACGTTGTCGCGTCCGATCACCCAGAACAGCTCCACGTCCGCTCCGACGAGCCGCCGGATCTCTGCGATGGTGTGAACGGTGAACGAGAACCCCGGGCGCCTGAGTTCGATGTTCACGGGAACGAAGCGCGGCTCGTACGGCTCGACTGCCTTCCGGGTCATCTCCCACCGGATATCCGGCGGCGCGACGATGCGTCTTGTCTTGTGGGGAGGTCGTGCCGACGGGATGAACCAGACCTGATCGAGTGGCAGGTGCTCCATCGCATATTCGGCGAGCGCAAGATGTCCACGATGGATGGGGTCGAACGTGCCGCCCAACAGGCCGAGGCGGCGGATGCTCGTGACCGGCAGGATCGTGCGCGAGAGATCGAAGGCTGGAGAAGGCTCGCGATCCGGTTCCACCGTCTCATTTCTCCTGAAGACGCGCAATGGCACGTTCTACGTCTTCGCGCATCCGAGGCTTGACGGTATCGAGGTTGATGGCTCGGAGGAGCGCGAGAGCCTCCTGCTGGTGTCCCCCCTTGGAGAGGATGGTCGCCTTCAGGAAGCGCGCCCGCTCCACCCACTCCCCGGTATCGGAATACTCGTTGATGATGTGGTCGAGGTAGATCAGAGCCGCGTCCTGGTAGTTCTGACGGTAGTAGAAGTGCGCAGTGTCGTAGTCCTTCTGTGCCAGTCTCTTGCGGTTGTCGACGATGTACCTGCGCGCGTCCGCCGACCACTTGCCGCGCGGGAAGTCGTCGAGGTACTGCTGAAAGCGGAAGATTGCCTCGTCTGTCGGCGTCTGATCGAGTACCGATGGGAATGACTGCTTGTGCGCGCACAGGGCGATCATGTACTGAGCGTCTTCCATTCGGTCGGAAAGGCGGAAATCCTCCATGACACGCCGGAACTCGAACTGCGCCTCGATGAATTTGTCTTGCCGAAAGTACGTCTCACCGAGCATGTACTGTGCGTCGTCAACGAGGTCGCAGCCGGGGTAGTTGAGGGTTACCCGCTCGAAGTTCTCTTGCGCCTTGAGCCATTTCTTACCCTCAAGTGCCCGCGTGCCGCGCTGGTAGTACTCCTCACAGGTGAGCATCTCTATGCGCTTCGGGCCGCATGCGCCCAGCAACGTCGCCAGGGCCACCATCAGTCCAACGCGGCGCAGCAGGATCGTCGAAGCGCTTCCGTAGCGTTCCATACTCTCTCACTGGGTGAAGAAGAGGTAGATCACCGCCGCGACCGAACTCATGATCAGGACCGGTTCGGCGATGCGAGCTTGCGGCGTCTCGGGAACCTCCGGCGCAAGGCCAAGCTCCGGTGGACCGGCGCACCAGGGGAGAGCAGACACGGGAACCGAATCGGAAGTGCGCCGTTCGCTGTCCGCGGCCCACACGGTCATCCCGTAAGAGGTCCGCAGGCTCGCCGTCAGAGCCACATGTGCCTCTCGGATCGCCCATCGTGGGCCCACCAGCCACGAGCGGCGGGTCGCCGGGATCGTCACGTCGAGCCCCCGAATCGCTATCTCGATCGCGGAACCCGCCGCCCGGTCGGACAGGACGACAACTCCACGCTTGAGGAGTGTCTGTACGAGCGCGCTCCGGACGAGTTGAGCGCGCACGGCCGTCTGGTCAGGCTGCACCGATACCGCCGTGCGTTCTACCGAATCGGGCAGTCCGGCGACAAGTCCTCCCACAGCATCACCGAGCGCCTCCCGGAGCAGGTCGAGGTTGCTCGGCCATTCGTAGGCCTTTCGCCCCTCGGCAGCCGTTCCGCCAAGGAGACAGACCACCACCATCGGCACCGCTGCGCGAAGTCGCGACATCATTGCCACACCAACGGTATCACCAACGCCATCATGTGCCAGCACCGGTTCCAACCGACGTTGTGTTGCCAGACAAACGCATACGCAAGCACGTCCACCTGCCTGCCCGGTCGTGCGGTATCGGTCTCCCTCCACCAGGGCTTCACACCGATCTCGCCGCTGTAGACGAACGTCCCGTGATCTCTCACGCGGTACCATCCGGCGCGCAGGCTCACGAGCCGGTAGAGCGTCTGCTCTGCGCCGAGGTGTACTTCCGCAAGGCCGAAACGGGCGTTGGGCTGGTCGAGGTTCCGCAGGTCTGCGAAGAGCGCCGCGCCGTCCCACGGATAGACCGAAACCCCGCCGTCGATCGTTCCACCATCAACTCGCTCAAGCTCCTCCGGGAGCGTGGTCAGCTTCCCCGGCCGGTAGACGTACGCGAGACCGACGTTCACCGTCGCCGAAGGGCGCAGGATCACTCCGAAGGAGCCGCCCCATACCGCTTGGTTTCGTCATCCGTCCGCACGTCCCGTGACCGCAGCCGCTCGACCGCCAGAAGCGAGGTTGTCGGCGTGAAGTATGACCGGAACCGTGCTTCCCGCACGTATCGCGGATCGCCGAACGTCGCGGGGTTCCATGCGGCGCTGAACAGTTCATCCTCGGCGGAGAAGTACGCGCCGCCGACCGCTATCGCCCGCGTCTTCGCCGTGCTGAACGCGATCCATTCCTCCGCGACCGCATTCGGTACCGGCGTCAGCACGGCGAGAAGCCCAACCCACACGGCCGTGCCTATCGCTCTCCCGTCCGCCGACAGGGCGCTCTCTATCGGTGGGGACGCCGCACAAACCAACGCTCCCACCCGACCACCGAGATCGTATGCCGCCACACCTTCTCACGGGCAAGGTTCGTACCGATCGTTCCTCGCTGACCATGTTCGAAGGAGTAGTCGATGCGACCGAGGCCGTCACCGAGCGGAATGCCGAAGCCGATCGTGGCAAACCACCCATCCGGGTAGGTCCGTCCAGAGGGGGTATCCTGGGAGGGGATGTAGTGTTCCTCCCACCTGAGGCCCACGCGATACGGCCACTGAAGGAGGCGGAACGACCGGTAGTTCGTCGATGGATGGATCTCGGTCCCGAGGGCCATCCGCCACGTGTCGCGGAACTCCGGAGATACGTGAGACCACTGGCGGAACTCGACATCGAGCGTGAGGAGCACGTTGCCGTTCGGCCTCCATGACGAACCGAGGGCGAGCGCGAACGGGAGCGTCACCGTCGTCCGGGCGGTGTCCTCGAGGTCGGGCGAAACCCTCGTCGACTGGTCTTCGTGGCGGGGAAAGTAGGCGCTCGGGATGCGCGTTCCGAGCGATGAGATGTCGGTCTCGTCGAGTGTCGTCGGCAGGTCGATTGCTGTGCCGACGGTCCAATCCGGGCGCGGCTGACAGCTCAGGCCGATAGCGAGCGCCGTCCCGGAGAAGCGCCTCGTCAAGAGGGCCGATGTCGCCAGCACGGCGTCTTCCTCAAGGATCGTCCGTCGCCACTCGGTGGTGGCGCTTCCCCTCACCAGTTGCATCCGGAGACCCACAGAGAACGGACCGAAGCGTCGCCCAAACTGAAAAGACGCTGCCCACAGGCCGCCGCTGGCTTCCAGCGAGTCGAGATACATGAGCTCCCCCGACGAGGTCCTGCTCGACCAGACCATTCGCACGTCGCTGAGTGGTTCCAGACCGACCGAGCTGACGACGCCGTAGCCGAGGGGGACTACCGCCCGCAGGATGCGCGGGTGTTGCTCGTAGAACGTCCCATAGAGACCGGTATGGTCTTTCGCGATGCGCTTCTGGCTGAGAAACGTCCCCGTGAGCGACGTTTGCTCGAACCCACCGATGATGGCGGGGTTGGTGCTGATGGGATTGTCCGTGTCGAACACGCCCACCGACGTGCCTCCCATCCCCATGTTTCGGGCGTCCCCGCGCCATTCCCAGTAGCCAAGTCCCCGATGATGGTACGAGAAGATTGAATTGGCCCGTGCGTTTCCGACGACGAGACAAGCGACCAGGACCGCGCAGATGTGGTTGAGGCGTATCATCGCGGCTCCTCCACTCCCTTGTCGTCGGACACCACCGCCCGTGTCGGCTTCTGTACGAAGATCGGCGGCAGGGTGGTCGTGAGGATCAGGCGCACGCCGACGATCTCGACGGCGTCCACCCGCCGATCTTCTTCGACCTCGATACCGAGGGTACTCGTCGCATTCAGATTGAGCATCAGCCCCTCGTTCGAGGTCGTATCGTGCCACCAGGTGTTCATGAGGTCAGCGACCTGAAAACGGCGCACGTTCAGCGAGTCGACCCGTGTCTCCAGTGGGGAGAATCCCGATCCCGATGCCGAACGCTGCGTGACGGTGAGCTCGTTGTTGCGGGCCTTATCGAAGTCAAACGGCTCAGCCAGAGGGTAGACCTCGATGTGTGCCGCGTTCTGCTGAAACGTGTATCTGAGAGAATCCAGCACCAGTTCCAGGATTGCCGAGTTGACCGTGGTCTCTTTCGGGACGACCCCGTCGACGCTCAGCCCCGGAATGTCGAACCGGTCGAACCGCACGAAGCCACGCCATACCGCGCCCGAGGCGAGGAAGATGGTATTCGGACCGGGCGAGGGTGGGGCGACGAGCCGCTCCAGCCGATACGCGTCGAGCACCGGACGCAGGGCTAAACCGACGATGGTATCGCGCGTGGCTTCCTGCCGTAAGATGTCCAGACGCCTCGACTCAACCCTGGCCTTGATCCACATGACGATCTGCGGACTGTAGCTTGCCACCCCCTCGCGGCTCACGTACTGGTGCATCGGAGTCCCGCTCTGTCCCTGAACGGCGATGGAGAGCGAGTCGCTGATGAGCACGGAAAGCTCCGACCGCGGGATCGTCATCTGGAAGATGTCTTCGATGAACATGCTGTCGGGCGACAGGCTGGAGAACAGACTTGTTCGGAACGGCGGGAGCGCCGCGGTGACCGAATCGTCCTGATTCCACGTGTTCTCCGTCGTCCAACCCGCGAGAACGATAGCGGCGGAATCCGTCACGAACCCCTCAAAGGTGAGGCGCAGCTCGCTCGTCGAATCAGGTGCGACCCCGACCGGGGTGATCGTCAGGGTATCGAGACGGGTGTTTCCCTCGAAGGTGTAGGGGTAGCTCTCCCCCCACGCAACGAGCGGGGCGAATTTCAGGAGCATCGAAGCGCGCAGGCCGTTCGCCTCGCCGACGAGCAGCCGCTCACCCGCTCCGTGTGACAGGGCCATCGACACACTCGCGTGGGGTATCGCGTCCGGACCGACAAGGGGAAAGTCCAGCGTATCCCGCCGCGAGGTCTGCCCGGTGATGTCGGTGAGCAATCCCCCGCCGACCGCCGACTTGCTGCTCGAACAGGACGTCAGAGCTGCGGAAAGCGCTGCCAGCGCGACGAGGAAAGCCTGCGCTGCTCTACGTCCAGAGGCCGATAGGGCGGAAACGTGTGAGGGCATATGCGGTGTCATTCGGCTGCGTGTGAGGGAGACTCCAGGCTGTAGCCGCATTCTCCACGGGAATCCCATCGTCCTGGCATGACGATACGGTGTACCCATACGCCGGACCACGAACAAGGTTTCGCCGGACGCTTCGATACTTCTGCCCGCAAGAACCCTAAAGCTATTGATCCGCGCCGTCGTTCACAACGACGGACCGGCGACGAACGCTATTCGATCTCCGCGTTCGGGCGCACGACCGCTGCGGACTCAGAATCTGTACGGAAAGGGTTACAAGAGGGTTGGAGACCCTCCCCATGGTCCCCTCTTCAGCCTTACGGATGGGTTCGTAGCCCGCGCGATTGCTCGCCGGAGAGCACCACAGCAGGCTTTCCGCCACACTCCCAGAGCAACCCGACGACCTGGCCCGCACGGTGTCTCGGTCACACACTCACCGGCTCGAAGCCCAGCTTGAAGAAGCGGTTTGGATTGTTGAAAAGCCAGTCCGCGGCGATCCCTCTCGCCTCGTCCGGACCGATCCATCCTCGCTCGATGAGCCGCGTCAGCGCATGGGCGATACTGTCCCGCGCGACCTCCAGGTGTCCCGCAGCGTATTCGATGGAATCCCCGTAGTCGCCGCCGAATCCGTGTATCTTCCCGTGCGGGACGGTCGTGACCGCTTCCACGAGGACGTTCTCGCTGTAGATCGGGTCGATGATGTGGACCCAGCAGCAGTCGAGTGCAACGTTCGGGTAGTTCTTGCCGAGATAGAGCCATTCCCCGGCGTACGGCCAGTTGCCGTGGAACAGGTCGAAGCGCACGTCGCGGTGCAATTCAAGCACGCTCGTGAAGTGCACTGCGTTCGTCTTGGCGATGTCGTTCCGGACGCCGGCCATGTGGCCGGTGTGCACCTGCACCGGGAGGTCGAGGTCGCGTGCGATCCGCATGAAGCTGTGGAAGAGATAGTCGTCCAGCGGCTTCGCCTCCGGCCAACCGACTGACCGTCGCGGGTCCTCCATGATGAAGTTGAAAAGCCGCTCCGCATCGTGGCGCGTGGCGTTCTCGTAGTGGAGCGTCCGTCCGTACGCGGACTGATCCTTCATGCCGACTGCGCCGCGCTTCTTGAGGCGGGTGAAGACCTCACGGCAGATATCCAGATACTCCTCGAGCGAGGTCGCGGTCCGGTCGATGATGCGCGTGTGGTTGTTGGCATCGCCCCAACACCGCACGCCGTGGTACGGGGGCAGCGGGATGAGGTACCGGTCACGTTCCGGCAGGACGTGCGTGCCTTCGATGATCTTGCGGTCGCCCACCCAGATGTTGAGCAGGCGGCACCGGATGCCCGCCTTGTCGAGGATGCCCCAGTAGACCTTCTCATCCTTGAGGTTGAGGAGCTTCCCCTCGATGCGCTTGAGCGCGTCGAACGTCAGCGTCTCCTCACCGTAGAACTCCCGCAGCACCCATTTCGTGACGCGGGCGTACGCCGTGTGTTCTGTCCGCTTCCAAACGTTTTCGAAGACTTTCCACCGCTCTTCGAGCGGCTTGTCGCTGTTCACGACCGACATCTCTGCGTCAGACGACGCGGAATGCAGGTCCGACTGCACGTACCCCTGGATCAGCGCCCCGAGCGGGTCTTTGTACTGGGGCGCGTTCGCCGGGCCTGTGGTGTGTTCGTGACAGTCGATGACCGGGATGGAAGCGATGTCAGCACGGAGGCGTTCGTAGGTTGCTTTCGGCATGAGAGCAGTCTCCTGAGGCAATGTGAGCTCGTCCGGTCTCACCGAACGGCCATGGGCCGACCCGCGCCTGTCCGTCGAACCCCGAGCATCAGAGCGCAAGCGCAGGGGTTGTCGGGACTGCGCAATCGTTCGGCCAGACAGGACCCTCGGGCCTAACCGTCGGTGAGAAGTTCACAGTGTACGGGGCCTGAATCATCAGGTCGCGGAGCGGCGGGCGCTTCGCGCGTCAATCCGAAAGCCGGGGAACGCTGACCTTGCGTCCCTGACGTGCGGACCGGTAGATCGCTTCGAGCAACTGGACCGTGCGACGCCCTTCCCGACCATCGACGACGGGCTTTGCCCCGTCCCGGATGACGCGGATGGCGTCTTCGATGATGCTGTGCACCGGGTTCGGAACCTGCGCCATGCGCGCCTTCACTTCCTCGGATACGAAGTAGCGCCCCGCACCTCCGAGGGCATCGTCGAGCAGGATGCCACCCTCTGTGCCGTGCACTTCGAGACTGTAGTACGGGCTTGCCTGCGGGAACGTCGTGGTGGTCGTCACGGCGCCCTTCGCGCCGTTCGCAAAGTCGAGGATGACGAACGCCACGTCCTCCGTCTCGATCTTGTGGTCCAGGATGGCGGTCCTACCGTACACCGACGTCACGTCGCCCATCACCCAGATGAGGAAGTCCAGGCCGTGCACCCCCTGATTGGCGAGGGAGCCGCCGCCGTCGAGCTTCCACGTGCCCCGCCAGCCACCGCGCTCGTCGAAGTACGCCTGCGAGCGCCACCACTTGAAGCGGAACTCGCCGACGAGCGGCTTTCCCAGCCATCCCTCCCGCACGGCGTGGGCAAGCTGCACGTTCGCGTCCACGTAGCGGCTCTGGAAGTCCACGAGCAGGTGAACCTTCGCCTTCTCACAGGCCCGGATGAGGCGATTGCACGCTGCGACCGACACGTCCATCGGCTTGGTCGTGATGACGTGCTTCCCCGCCTGTGCCGCCTCAATCCCGACCTCGGCGTGCAGCCCGCTCGGCGTCACCACGAACACGCACTCGATCTCCGGATGTCGGCGGAGCGCCTCATCGAGGGAGAGCGCCCACGGCACGTTGAGTTCGACCCCGACGCCCCGGGCGCGCTCCTCATCAATGTCCGCCACGACGGCAAGCCGCGCGCCTTCCGTCTTCGTCACCAGGTGCGCGCGGTTGCGCCCCATGCCCAGCCCGACGACGGCGAAGTTGACCGGTTCCATGTACGGACTCCTCTCCGAACTTGAAGAAAACTTGAAACTTAGCTTAGGAACGGCGCTCCGTTGGGACATGCCGGCCTGAGCCAAGCGAGGAATCTGGTCCCCACCAGAAGGAACCAGATGCTTCACTTCGCTCAGCGTGGCGGTGATGAGCGGAAGCCCCTCTTCGCTTCGGCGATCATCTCGGTGAACGTCGTCCCGGTCCGGTGGACCGTCGCGAGGAACTCCGTCTCGTCCTCGATGCCGGACTTCGGCATGGTGACCTCCATGCTCACGCACTTCCGGTACGACGACTCCGCCATGATGCGGGCGAGGCGCGACCAGTCCACCGTGCCGGAGAACAGGGGATTGTGCAGGTCGCTCTGGCCGTCGTTGTCGTGGAGGTGGACCGAGATGAGGCGGTCCTTCAGCGTATCGAGGTTATCGAGGCCGTCGCGTGAGTTGTTGCCATGTCCGGAGTCGTAGCACAGCCCGACGTAGTCCGGCCCGTAGTGGGAGAGCACGTGCCTGATCGCGTCGAACTTGCCGTTCTCGACGGCGATCCGGACGCCGCGCTCCTTCGTGAATTCCTCGAGGGCATCAAGCGATCTCGCCAGCGGTTCCGACCCCGGTTCGCCGGGGATATGCATGATCACCACGCCACCGCCGAGACGGGATGTCATGGCGATGCGGTTCTTCACAAGCTCCACGCCCGCGAGCCGCTCCCACTCCTTCGGCGCGCACCAGTTCTTCTCCGGCCCGCACGACCCGTGCAGGTCGAGGAGCTTGAGACCGAACTCGTCGAGCCACACCTCGATCTGTGCGAGTTCCGGTTCGGTGTAGACGAAGTCGGTGTTCCACTGGTGACACCAGTGGATGTGCGTGAACCCGTGCTCAGCGATGCGCTTGAGGTACGGCGACGGGTCGCCCTTGTCAGCAGCGTAGTCGGTGGTGAGAGAGAGCATGGAATAGCCCCTGTTAGCTGAGGTCACGTGCGATCCGGCCCTATTTCGTGCACGGTCCAATGATTCCAACTATAGTGCTGGCAACCAACGCAATTGCAGCAATCCAAAGGCCCGACACAGTGAGGCGCCGGTCACGAGACGCCTCGCGAAGTCTCTGAATTTCCTCGCCCGCAGGAAATAACATGCCTTCGTGGTATTCGAGGAAGAAGCAGAATCCTTTCCGGTTCCTCCTCACGATTTCATCGTGGCGCCGTTCTTTGTCGAAGTTGTACCCCTCATCCCACACGCCATGGTGGCAGGTAAGAGAGACAGAGACAGAGCCGCAGGGTTTGACCCACTCGAAGTCGTCCTTCCTGGACCTCTGCCTCTCTTCTTGCGTCGGGTGCACCGGGTACTCCCTCCCATTCATGTCCCGAAGCTGCTTCACCAAGAAATGGCAGTTCACGCACGATTGGGCTGGCATGTCCAACTTCCTATCCTGTCCCCACGGCGCGTGTCGAGCCATCAACGCCGCACGTGACGCCCTTCCTCACCGCCGGGTCCTTCTCCATGAGCGCCCGGGCGGTCGCCTGCTGCGCGTTGCGGGGAACGTCCCACGTGGTTCGCCTCTTACGGGGCGGACCAGATGATCCTGCCGGTCGCGTCGTGCAGGTCCAACACCGGGCCGTCGCGGGTCATGGCCAGCATAGCGCGGCCCCTGCCGGTCGCGTCGTGCAGGTTCAGAACCGCCTCGGTGCTGAGCACCGTCAGCATGGCGCGCAGCTTGCCGGTCGCGTCGAACAGGGACAGAGCCGGCCCGGCGCTCGTCATGGTCAGCTCGGCGCGGACCTTGCCGGTCGCGTCGACCAGGATGAAACTGTTGGCCCGCACTTCCCTGACGACCGTCGGCTGCGCCTCCGCCGTCCTCGTGTGCAGAACCAGGGAGCCGACGATCCACGTCGCGACAGCCAACCCCGCGGCCACCATCAGCCATCGGTTGCGGCGCTTCGTGCAGGCCAATTGGCGTTCCAAAGCTTCCAGTCGTTCTTCTGTGGTCATGGCCTCGGCTCCTTTCATCAGTCCGCCGGTTCGCTCACGTGTCGGGGTACCTCGTGCGCCTGCTGGTGACACCGCCCGCACAATACGGCGAGGTCGTCAAGCCGTTCGGCGCGCAGGCGGTCGTACGTCACCAGGGTTTCCCTCGGTTCGCCTCTTCTTCGGCGGCGCGGTCCTCCGGCTCCTCGGCCTTTTCGGAAGCGGCATGCTGTTCCGCCTCTTCGGCAACGTGCTGTACCAGTTCGCGCACCTGATCGTCGACGGCCCTCAGAGTCGCGTGCATGGTTTTGAGGTCGGCACTGGCCAGGGTCGCCTCGATCCGCTCAACGGTGTCCCCGAGGTCGGTCAGCTGCTCGGCGAGTTGGTTCAGCCTGTCGAAGATGTCGGCGGTTTGTAGGTGGGTCATGGGAAACCTCCTGCGCCTTCCGGCGCGGAAACAGCTCGGCCCGCATGACGCCCTTCCGCACCGCCGGGTCGTTCTCCATGAGCGCCCGCGCCGCGTCGCTGGACTCAGCGCGGAAGATGGCGATGCCCCACTCCGTCAGGTCTTCAAGGTACCCAGAATGTGAGGGAACCGCTATGCCTTCATCCGCGGTCGGCCGCATTGGTTACCCCGACCCGACGCGCCTGCGTGGAAAGCTCCTACGCAACCCCGCTCGCGCTGGTCAACGCACGCCGAAGCTCGTCGTAGCTTTCTGTCACCGGGAACTGCGGGAACTCCGCAACGACGTTGCCGGGCGGACGAAACAGGATGCCCACGTCAGCCTCCGACAGCATCGCCGTATCGTTGTAGGAATCGCCGACGGCAATGACGCGGTAGTTCAGGCTGTGAAAGGCCCTGACCGCTTCGCGCTTCGAATCGGACTGGCGCAGGCGATAGCCGACGATCATCCCGCGAGTGTCAACCTCGAGGCGGTGGCAGAGGAGCAGTGGGTATCCGAGCTGCTTCGTCAACGGCACGGCGAATTCGTAGTACGTGTCCGACAGAAGCACCACCTGAAACCGTTCGCGCAGCCACGCGAGGAACTCCTCGGCTCCCGCGAGCGGACCCATCTGTGCGATGACCGACTGGATGTCCGGCAGACCAAGCCCGTGCTCCTTCAGAATGGCGAGGCGCTGCCGCATGAGCACATCGTAGTCCGGGATGTCTCTCGTCGTCGCACGCAACGCGTCAATGCCGGTGCGCACGGCGACATTGATCCAGATCTCCGGGACGAGGATTCCTTCAAGATCGAGGCAGACTACCTCCACAGCTCATCTCCCTTCGCTCATGATCGGTCGGCGGCCATCTTCTTCAGGTCGAGCAGCATCAGCCGCCCGCGAATCTCTTCCCTGTCAGGCCGCAAAGACTTCCTCGCTCTACCTCCACGCCAGCTCCGCGCTCAGGTCGAGATACCGCTTGATCGCCTCGCCGGGGATATTCCACGGGATGTGGTTGCCGACGCACATGACGTAGCCGCCGGACATCTTCGCCGTCTCGACCATCGACCGGACCATCGCCTCGATCTCGTCCGGGTCGTTCCGCGTGAGGACGCGGTTGTCGCCCTCTCCGGCGATGAACGGGTTCTCGTACTTCCGGGCAATGCGCTTGTAGTCGGTGTACGGTTCGCTAATGATCCCACGCGCTCCGAGCGCCATCACATCGTCGGCGAACCGGTCCATGCACCCGTCGGCCATGAAGAGCACTTCCTTCCCGGCGGACCGGACGATGTCCCATTGCTCCTCGTAGTGGGGGAAGATGTACCGGCGCATCCACTTCGGCGAACACACCGGTCCCCGCGAGGTGACGATGTCGTCGTGACACAGGACGAAGTTGACCGGCAGCCGGGCGAAGACGCGGAACACGCGGCGGTTGATCTCGGCGAACTCGTCCATGATCCGCCCAAAGCGCGGGTCAAGACAGCTCTCAAGGAACAACTCCCATCCGAACGTGAGGAGCGGCCACATGAACATCGTGTTGTAGAAACCAACCGTCGCCGAAGAACCGTCCGGCGCCTTGTCACCCCATTCGGCGGGGAAATGCTTCCGGTAGCGCTCGTAGAGCTTCTCCTCATCGGAATAGTCCTGCGATTCGACCACCGGGATGTCGGTGAAGTCCCCCTGTTCGAGCGGGGAGAAGGCGAACACGTCGTCGGTCGTCTTGAACTGCGCTCCCCAGTCCCAGTGCGACGATTGCCCATCACCCCAGCGCACGTGCCGCCTGCCGTCCTGGTCGACGGACGAAGACCGCCCGTCAACGCCGAGTTTCGGGCGGGGAATCGGGTCGTCGGAAGCAGGTATGCCGAGGCCAAGCTGCGGGTAGAGTTCGTGCACTCGCTCGCGACAGAGCTTCGGGTGTTCGTAGTAGTCGATGCCGGTGAGATACGTTTCCGCATCGGGGCACGACCAGTGTTCCCAGTGGGGGATGCGTTTCGGCGCGAGGCCCATGTAGGCGAGGTAGCGGTCATCCGGCATGAGCGGCTCCCGATCGGTCCCCGGTCGAACAGATGGTTCGCCCCTACGAGTGCGGCGCCCTGTCACGGGGGCGATCCGTGTGATTGCCCAGCACGCCCAATCCTGTGGTTAGCGTCGAGGCGGTTCGCGCGCCGCCCGGGCAAGCACATGCTCATCGCCCCATTGCCGGGGCGAAGCACACCTCGCCCCTACCGCCCACAGTGGGACTTCACGGCCTCACCACGAAGTGCGCCGTGCAGACAAGTCGCATCGTCGGCTCGGCGGCAACGGTGATCGTGAACTCGCAGACCCGCGCAGTCGTTGAGGGCACAAGTTCGACGCGCCAGACCTGCCAGCCGCTCGGATAGGTCTTCTGCTTGACCGTCTCCTCGTGGGGAACCGGGTTACCGTCGAGCAGGATACTCGCGGCAAAGTAGCGGCCCGCATCGCGTCGGGAGACGAGGCGCGAGCCATCGAACACCTCGAGCGCAAGCGCCAGGACTGCCGGTTGTCTGGAGGACGGCACGGACAGTGTGCCGTGAATCGTGCGCTTCGTGACCGGCGGCGCGTCGGGCTTCGGCGGTTCCGCATCGAGGGGCAGCGCCAGGTGAGGCCCGTCGGGGGCCTCGGCGGAGGACGGCTCGATGGCGCGGCTCACTTCAGCAAACTGCCGGGGGATGGCGCGGCGGGGAAATGTGCCGCCGAGGGTCGGCGTTTCTCCCTCGGGAACCACTTCGAGCAGCACGACCTCGAACGGGCGCAGGGCCAGCTCCACGTCCGAACCCAGAGCATCCTGCCCGTCCTCCGTAAGCAGCGCGGGCTCCGGGTATCGCCGGTAGAGGTTCCACCGCTTCCCATCAGCCAGCCCCCACGCCGAGTTCAGGCGGAGCGTCACCACGACATCCTGCCACGTCGGGTTGTTGAGCGCGAGGAAGGCGCGGTTCCCTCCGGCGCAGGCGTAGCCGTACGGCTCGGCATTCCACGGGTTGCCGAGGACGAAGCGCGGGTTCGAGAAGCACTCCGGCCTTGCCCGGAGCAGTCCGATGAACTCGGCGATTTCCCGGTGTTCGGGGGGCGAGAGCCACTCATGATCGCTCCACGGCTGTGCAAGGAGGCTCCCCCGGCACAGGTCCATGACGAACCCCTCCTGCCAGCGCTCTTTCCCGATGGAGCTGTTCCACCACCAGTCGGAGAGCCACACGCCGAGCGAATCCTTCCCCAGCGGCGGCAGGTCCCGGCACCACCACTGCGCCTGATCGAGGCCGAGGGTCACTCCGTCGCGGACGTAGAGCGTCGGCGTGGCGCTCGGCGAGGCGGCTTCCATGGCCAGCCCCGGCTCGAACAGCGTATCGGCGTGGAGGAGCCACCACGGGGAGCGGTATCCCCAGTAGAGCATGAGGAATACGTCGGGGCATTCCTCGTCGAGTTCGCGCAGGAACGAGATGACGGCGTCGTGGATGGCCTCGGTCGAGTAGATCCCCGGCAGATGGTCGTGGGCGAGGTTCCAGCAGAACGAGCGCAGGTTGTCGAACTTCAGAAGCCGCACACCGTTCTCCCGGATGTGGTGGCGGAACCCGGTCGCGTACATAGTCTTCGTCGGGTCGGTCGCCCGGCAGAGATACGCTCCCCGCCAGTACTGAGGTCCGTACGACGGGTTGCACGTGAATGTTCGGGCCACGGCGGGGTTGTCGCCGATGGTCCAACCGGCCATCGAGCTATCTATCCAGAGCCCCGGTGCGCTGCCGAGCCGGGCGATTCTTTCCCTGATGGGCTGGAACCCGCGGGGGAACCGGTCGGGTGCGCAGCGCGTGAGGTCGCCCCGGCTGTCAACCCAGAAGTCCACGTTGTAGTAGTCGAAGACGCACCCTGTTTCCCGCTGGCTCCCGACGAGCTTGGCGATGCTGTCGAGCACGATCTCTTCGCTGTTGCGGTCCCAGCGCGTGGGGTCGTCAGCAATCGGCCACGATCCGAAGGTCGTGAAGATCGCATACGGGCGGTCGTGCTTCCGCGCGGTCCGGCGCATCCGGCTCCGCACGTGATCCACGAATGCAGCCCGGGCGCCGCCCGGCGCGGCCACACCGAGCACGGCGCCGGCTGCACGGTACGTCTGGCCGGGTGCAAGCAGCACACCGGGGTACAGCCGGAGCGCGACCTCTCCATCCTGCCCCATGGCCCAGCCGGAGGGGTGGGCAAGGCTGACGAACCGCTCGCCGTCGAGGTAGACCGGAAACCCACACTCGCCGTCCGTAACGTGCGCGTCCGTGCGGTACTCGCCCAGGTGGACGTGCATCAGCCGAACCGGCTTCTCTCCCCTGTTTGTGAACGAGACCTCCTTGCGGAGCACCGGTTCCGCCGCGTCGAGACGGTAGACGATTCGGGCGGCAAGCTGTCCGTCCGGCGCCCGGAGCGCAACGGAGGTGATGCACTGCTCCCGGCTGTCACCATCAACCTCGACGCCATCCACAATGAACGACGGCGTGCTGAACGCCATCCCGGCCACGAGGTGCTGCTCGAACGGCGAGGCGAGGGTGCTTGCCGCGGGGAAGTGCCAGTTGTGGCGCGGGTCAGCCTCGTCCAGCGCGGCGGTCCGGATGACCTGATCCCGTAGTTGCACAGCGATCACGTTCGTGTGTCCGAACCGCACGTGGCGTCCCACCGCGCTCGCCGGGCCGATGTCGAACGATGCCGGTTCGTTCCATCGGCGCGTCACCGTCCGCACGCCGACCTCGTGGCCGTTCAGGAAGGCCCGGAGGAACCGGAAGTCGAACAGCCCAATGCCGCCAAGCACAAGATGGAGCGGTATACGGGCAGCTTCGCGGGGAATGAACTGGTACGTTAGCGCCCAGAGGTAGCGCTCGGCGACCTCTTCGCCATTATCGAGCGGCATGTCGCAGAGGTGCCACTCCCGGTCGTCGTACTCGGGTCGGAAGAACCCCTCGCGGTAGCCCCGCTCATCATCCGACCGGCAATCCGGTTCCCCAGTCCGGAGGACCTTCCAGCCTTCGATCCAGAAGCGCCCGGTTGCCGAGTCGAGGTGAACCGCACATTCCAGCCCACCGCCGAGCTTCAGGACCCGTCCGGTGAGCCGGTTCTCCCACGACACGGCACGCAGACCATCTGCCGTGTCGAGTTCAAACTGGTACGCGGGCGTCTCCAATCGGATTGCGCTACCTTCGACGTGAGCGCGACAGACGGCCGGACTCATCGGCGGACTCCTCTCCCAGTACGGTGCAGAGCGGAACGCGGTCCAGCCGATGATCGAGGGGAAGCCGTCATGCTGGACGCACAGAACACGGTACGCGCGATGTCCACAGGTTTACAGCCCACCGCGACGTGGCCGGCCGGCGCATCATATGGCTGCACCACCAGCGGACCTGGCCATCCCCCGTCTTTCGGGAGCCATGGCGCGTTTCGCTGCCCTCCGGCTGAAGCCGGGGGCTACGGCGAATGCTTCGCATTCAGGGCAAAGTCCCCTTCGGGCACTCCGATGGAGTCG
>Ga0315282_10005376_pt1 | contig 21882 bp, 15 predicted proteins | sample YL17G07_20_MG_FD_203693 | JGI IMG/M metagenome (GOLD analysis project Ga0315282, IMG submission 203693) | Sediment microbial communities from Yellowstone Lake, YNP, Wyoming, USA - YL17G07_20 | ecosystem: Environmental > Aquatic > Freshwater > Lake > Sediment | place: USA: Wyoming | collected... | reverse complement strand
TCTTCATGGCCAGGGCGGCCTTGCGCGACTACCCATCGTGTCAGACGAGCAAGGCCGCGATGATCATAGGCCTCGTGGCTGTCATCATCTCGTCCCTGCTCTTCCTGTTTATGATCGCCTACGCGCTCTTCGTCGGCGCGATGATAACGATGCCGTTCGCCGGCTCGGGCCACTGGCCCTGATGGGCCAACACCTCGATTGCCGATAGACTGCCGTCGTACGCACAGACCCTGTTGCGCCCTGTCTGCTTAGCGCGGTACAGGGCTATGTCCGCACGGTCCGCCAGTTCCTCCGCGGTCTGGACGCTGTTGTCAAGCTCCGCCGCTCCGATGCTCACGGTCACCGTCAGGATGTCGGACCCGCGAGTGAACTCAAGCCGGGAGACGCGCGCGCGCAGGCGCTCGGCCAACCGTAGGGCGCCCTCAATGTCGGTCGCGGGCAGCGCCGCGGCGAACTCTTCCCCGCCGTATCGCGCGAGCACGTCCTCCTCGCGAGCGGTTCGTTGCAGGACGGCCGCGGCAGCCTGCAGCACGCGGTCGCCTTGCTGGTGGCCGAACGTGTCGTTGACGGCCTTGAAGTGGTCGAGGTCGAGCATGAGCACGCTCAGGGGATGCCCGTGGCGCCGTGCGGCGTTGATCGCCGCGTTGAGATGTGTCATGAAGTGGTGGTGGTTGTAGAGGCGCGTCAGCGAGTCGGTCGCCGCGAGCGTGCGCAGGTGGTCGTAGAGGAACGCGTTGTCGATCGCGATGGCGGCCTGGCTTGCCAGCAGCATCGCGAGTTCCAGGTCCGTCTGTCCGAAGGGGCAATCGGACTCCTTGTCGGTCAGGTTGAGGACACCCATCGGCGCGCCGTGAACCACGAGCGGCACAGAGAGGAGGGACGTCACGCCGAAGTAGCGGGAGTCGACCCGTGATTGGAACCTGGGGTCCTTCGTGATGTCGTCGATGAGCAATGGCATGCCCGACTCCACGACGTAGCCGCCGACGCCCTCACCCACCTCTTCCACGGCGGAGTTCTTGACCCAGTCCGGCATGCCGCGCGCGGCCCGGATGCGCAGAGGGCCCTCGGCCTCATCCAGGAGCATCAGCGAGCAGCGCCTCGCGCCCGTGACGACCATCGCACGGTCGCAGATCACGTCCAGAAGGTCCTGGACCTCGTGGACCGATGTGATGGTGCGGCCGACGTCGTACAGTACCGACATCTGAGCCGACTTCGTCTGCACCTCCAGGTACAGGCTCGCGTTCCGGACCGCGTTGGCGACGTGAGCGGAGACGCCGCCCACTAGCGTCACGAGCCGGTCGCAGAATGCCGTGTTCCGGTCGCCGAACCGCGCCACCGCCACGATCGCGCCGACGCTCTTCTTCCGCGTGTGGATGGGAACAGCCACGACTCCGTCGCGGGGCCAGATGCACGAGAACGGCGGGGGCCCCGGCGATGACTGCCCGGCCCGGCTGAGGCAGGCCACGGCCGTGTCCAGCAGCCCGTCTCGCTCCGCTCCGAGGGGGCTCTCGGCGACCACCCTCATCTCGCCTGAGTGTTCATCCACGAGGAGCGTCGCGATGGCCGACAGATTGAGCGCCTCGCGCACTCCCTCGACGAAGGTCCGCAGCGACTCCGACAGCACCAGCGTCGCCGACATCCTGGCCGTGACAGCCTGCAGGGCGGAGTAGCGCTTCAGCTCGCCCGCGAGCTCATCCATCCTGAGCTCCGACGCCCGCAGAGTCTTGCGATGCAGCTCCGCCGCACCGACCGTTCGGCCGATCGCTCCCACCAGCGCGGCGTGGCTCTGGCTCGGAACGATGGCGACCGATACCAACAAGGGCAGGCCAATGACCCAGTCTCCGAGGATCCCGACCCGGGGGATCTCCTGGGGCGGAACGTCCCTCAGCGCCTCAGCCACCTGGTCGACGGCCCCGGGGTCGGGGTCGGCCAGGATCAGCGAGTAGGCCTGTGCCGGGTGACCCTTGAGGCCGTTGGCGGGGTCGCGGTAGTCGGCCGATAGGCCGGCCTCCTCCAGAGGCCCGAGCAGGTCGAGTGCCCATGTTGTCTCTCTCGTGAACAGAAGGACGTCCGGCATATTCGGGCCTCCTCCCTGCGGCAGCGGGCCTTGGTTGTTCATGCCGCGTTCGCGGCCGTGCCCGAGTCGCGAGTGCAACTTTGCGCCGGAGAATCTGCTCTCGGCAGGTCGGCCCGCAGGACTTGCGCGCACGGCCGGGGAACCCAGCGGGGCTCCGCCAGGGGCTTTCCCGCCCGAGGCGGAACTGGAGGTGGCTCCCCCGTGCGGGCCTGGTGCGCCCTTGCTGTCGCGCTCTCCCTCTTCTCTCCGGCCGAGGCCGGCGTGGCCTACGTGCCGGTAGCGAACATCCATCCGGGCGACCGGGGCAGGGGCTTGGCGACCTTTGCCCAAACGACGGTCGGGGAGTACGACGTTGAGGTGCTCGACGTGCTCCGCAGTGACGGAACCACCGCCGACGCCCTGCTTGTTCGCGTCAGCGGCTCGCAAATCGAGCGCGCCGGCGGGATCGCGGCAGGCATGAGCGGCAGCCCCATCTACATCGGTGGAGAGCTCGCGGCGGCGCTGTCGTACGCGCTGCCTGACGCCGATCCTCACTACGGGTACGCGACGCCTGCGGAGTACGTGGCGCCGCTCCTAGAGCGCGGCGCGGCGGCCGCGGGGCTCATAACGCGGCCCTTCGCCGGGCCGGGCGCGATGGCGGCTCGCTCCGGCCAAGACCTGGTGGGCGCCCTGTTCTCGTCGGCCGTCACCCAGGCGCCCGGGCCCGAGCCCGCGGGGCTGGCGCCCATTCAGCCGGGCTCCGCAGTCGGCATTCAGCTCGCGCGCGGCGCGATCAACGTGACCACCATCGGCACGGTGACGGCGGTCTCGGGCGATCGTCTTCTCGCTTTTGGGCACAAGTACCTGCACGAAGGGACATGCGACTACCCGTTGGTTAGGGTCAGCATCGGCGGCATTGTGCCCAGCGGCAGGGTGCCGTTCATGCTGGGCAATCCCGTGGGAGATCCAGTGGGCGTCGTCACTGAGGACCGGGCCGCGGGATGCGTCGCGGACCTCGGACGGCGTGCGTCCATGGCTCCTGTCTCGGTGTCGGTGGCGGATGAGCGCGGCGTCTCCCGCGAGCTGCGTCTGGACCTCGTGCGCACACCGGAGGTCTTCTTCGAGACACTCGCATCGACGGTGATCGCGGCCGCCGACGGGGTCCTCGACAGGGTGGGCCCGGGTTCTGCGGAGGTTGGGGTGACGCTCGCATGCACCGGAGGCTATCTCATTTCTCGAAGCGACGTGATCTCCAGCGAGCGGGACATCGGGGGAAGCATCGCCGCGGAGATCAGGCACTGGGTCCGCGAGATCGTCTTCAACGCGTCCTGCGAGCTGACCCCGGAGCGCTGTGACGTCACGGTGAAGGCCTCGGCCTCCCTGGCGCGCGCGAGGATCGCCTCGTGCGAGGTGGCGCCGGCGCGCGCCGCCCCGGGAAACGCGGTCCTCGTCACCGTGACGCTCCGCCCCTACAGGTCTCCGGCGGCGACTGTCCAGGCGAGGCTGCGCGTCCCGCCGGACGCGGCGCCTGGTCTACTCCGTGTTCGGGTCCACGGGAAGGCGGCGGATGAGCTGGGGCTATTCGATCCGTGGGAGCAGGAGCCGGTATTCGACGTGCCCGCGGCTTACTGCGAGTGGATCTCACGCGCGGGGAAGGGCCGGAGCGTCGCTTGCGACCTCTTGCGCAGCCCGCTGGAACGCCTGCTGCGGAGCGTGCGCTCGTCAGTCCCGGCCTTCGATGAGTCCGGCGAGATGGGCACCCGGGATGTGCCCGGCCGTGAGTCCGCGAGGCAGCCCTCGGGCATGGCGGCTCTGCTGGGCTCGGGCGATGTCCTTGCCCGCGAAACGGTCGACACGGCGTGGGAAGTCACCGGGGAGTCATACGCTGACCTAGAGGTGGTTCGTTGAGCTTTCGTGCTCCGCTGCGTCCGGTTCTCTTCGCCGGCAGGCTCGGTCTGCTTGCCGGGGAGTCGGCTTGGAGCGTCTCGCGTCTGCGGATCCACGCCGGTGACCTGCTGTGCCAGCTTCGCGAGGTCGGCATCAACTCGCTGCCTGTGGTCCTCGTCACCATCCTCTTCAGCGCGGCGACGTTCGCCTATCACCTCCAGGCGGTCGTGCGCGACCTCGGCATGAGGTACGCGATCGGTGGGCTGGTGGGGCTGGCCACGGCGCGCGAGGTAGCTCCGGTGATGTGCGCCGTGTGCGTGATAGCCCGATGCGGCTCGGCGATGGCGGCCGAGCTGGGAACGATGAAGGTCACGGAGCAGATCGACGCTCTTAGGGCGCTGTCGGTGAGTCCCGTGGAGTACCTTGTCGTGCCCCGACTGCTGGGGACCGCCATCATGATGCCGGTCCACTATGCCTACGGGCTCGCGATCGGCCTACTGGGCGCTATCGTAGTGGGGTGGGGCGGCGGCGTCACCACCGGCATGTTCCTAACCTCGATGGCCGAGCGGCTTCGCCCGGGCGATCTGTGGGGCGGCGCTCTGAAGGTTGTGGTGTTCGGCATCGTCCTCGCGCTCGTGTGCTGCGAGCGGGGCCTGCAGGCCGATGGCGGCTCCCGTGGGGTGGGCCGGGCGACGACTTCGGCCGTCGTGATCTCGTTGCTGATGGTCTACGGCTTGAACTACGTCATCGACATGTGTCTGTGGTGAGGGTACCCGGGTCAGCTCGACGATTCCGTCGAGCCCGGCGATGGTTGCTCGTCGCTCAAGACGAACGGACCTGTCGCGCCCTGCGCCGGCGGCAGCGGCCCTACGGAGGAAGGCAGGACACCGGCGGGCTGCAGGGGCTGGCGCCGCAGGCAGTCGCCGAGCCCTCCTCGCGGGTCCTGGCCGTCGGCCTCGAGTAGAACCCTCCGCAGCCTCTCCGCCACCGGAGCGCTCTCGCTCAGTACCGCGCGGAGCCGACCCTCCAGTTCGCGCTGAACCCTCACGTAGGCCCCGGCGGCCACAGCCTGGTCGGGGTCGGTGAGCAGGTCCTGGAGCAGCGGGTCGGCAGGCTCACGCTGCCTCTCGGCTGTGATGCGGACAAGGAGACGGTTCTGCTCCAGGACCAGGTCGTCCAGCGCACGCCCCGCGTCAGTCTGGGGAGGGACCCACGACAAGTTCTGCCGCACCGCGGTCACGGCGTGCTGCCTGGCGTTGGTGATGGCAAGGGCCAGCCACGGTCCGACGGGGTCGGCCGCGACGCAGTCAGCCAAGGCACAGACGGCATAGGACAGGGCGATGGACTCACGCGGGCCGGGACGTCTCGACGACGCGCCGCCCGAGGACCCGTCCATTACCGACATCGCGGTCCAAAGCGCGTCGCGAGCGGCTACGGAGTAGTCATCGCCCATCGTCTGCAGAGCACGGTGCGCGGCTTCGGCGCCGCCCCTACCGGCTTCCGCCAGCGGGGCCACTGTGCGAGGATTGTACGAGCTCAGAGGCTCCGGCTGGGGAATACCCGCGCCGCCCCCGGTTGGCGGCCCGGGAGGGTCGCGCGTCACCCGACCCCGCCCGCCCTCGAGGCTGTCCAATCTGCGAAGGGTATCGACGCCATCCCACGACCCGGCCAGCTCGGCCGCGAGCGCCTGACGTGCCGCGGCCTGTCTCCGGGCGCGCGCGACAGCGGGAGCGCCGGTCACAGCAGCGGCTCCCACCGCAACGATCGCGAGCAGCACGAGGAGGTAAGGGCGCACACGCCTGGCCCTAGGGCGACTCACCTCGCTCGACGACGACATATCGCTTGTCACCGGCTTCCTCGACATCGAGTCCCACCTTGCCGCAGACTCGTTTCAGCGCATCGGCGGGCGTAACGCGCCTAAGCTCGGCCGTCACCCTGGGCCTGCCCGCCAGTGGCGCGCGCACATCGACTACCAGTTTGCCGGCGGCCGCGATGTTGTCAATGGCCTCCTTGATGGGGACATCGCGGAAAGAGAAGTTGAGGGCTGCCTGGGGGCGTACCGTCGCTCCGCCTGCCCCGGGCGTCAGTCGCGTCCCGCCTTGAGCCGCGGCGCCGGCCGGCCCTCGGGGGCCGGCCGGGCCCGCGCTGCCCTTTGGGCCGACTGGGCCCTCCGGCCGATGATCGCCCACTGCCATGTCCGTCGGCCCGGCCTTGCCGCCCGGCGCGCCACGGAACGCATCTCCAAGGGAGCCGCCTGCTCCACCCCCGTACCCGCCGCCGCCCAGCCCGCCTCCGCCCAGCCCGCCGCCGCCCGCACTCGGAGAGCTGTAGCCCATGGCTTCGCCGTCTGCCCGGGCGCTGCGTCCCCCCTCTGCCGCGGACCCGGTAGGAACAGCTTCCATAGACTCGCCCAACGTGGCCGAAGGCTCGAGTGCGGGCGACTCACGCTCGGCTGTGTGCTCAGAACGCGACGCCGCCCGCTTGCCGACCACAGTGTCGCCCGCGAGGGCGGAAGTGCTCGGCTCCGCCTTCTTGGCTGTATCCAGGTCCCCAGCACTAGTTGCCTGCGCCCCGGCCGCGCCGGACTTCGCGGCGATCTCGTCGCCTGCGGCGCCGGCACTCTTAGCGCCCGCCGGCGCAGAGGAGCTTCCGGCGTCGGCGCCGTGACTGGGCAGCGGCGTAGCCGCGGCCCCTGAGGCGACGGGTAGAGAGCGCATCGCATTCTCCCGTTCCAGCCCGCCGAGCGCGATCACTGTGACGACGGCTGCTCCGGCCACCCCGACGGCGAACGCGGGATGCAGCACCAGCCGCCGTACCCGCCCCCAAGCCGACGGCGGACGCTCCTCGGCCTTCGCTATCTCGGCGAGGACCCCGTCGGCGAACCCAGGTCGTGCGGTCACGCGAGGAAGGGATCGCAGCAAGGCACCGGCCGCGACGAACTCGGCGTAGGACTTGCGGCAAGTGTGGCAGGCTTCGACGTGCGCGCGGACGGTCTCGGGGGTGGGCTCCCCGAGGCTCTGCGCCAGGAAATGGTCCTCCGCCTCGCGACAGGTCACGGTGCTCCCCCTCCTTCCGCGCGAGCGTGCTCACCGGGTAGACTGCCGCGGCCGGCAAGTTGTTCCATCGCGGGCGCAAGTTGGCGCCTGAGAGCGTGCCTCGCTCTGTTCAGGCGCGATTTGACGGTCCCGATCGGGACGCGAAGGATGGCGCCGATCTCCTCGTACGACATCCCCTCGATGTCGAACATCGTCAGGATCATCCGGAAGTGTGCCGGGACCCGCGCGAGGGCCTTGTGCACCTGTGCGTGCAGCTCCGCCTGTTCGGCCGCCTCCGCGGGCCCCTGTCCGGGATCCGGCACCTCAGGCACGGCCGGATCCTCATCGCTACGCCTCTCGATGGGCAGTTCGCGGCTGCGCTCCCGCCTCTTTGCGTGGTCGAGGCACACGTTGTGCATGATCCTGAAGAGCCAAGTCGAGAACGCTGCGTCGCCGCGGAACCTCGGGATGGCGCGCCAGGCGGCGACGAACGCTTCCTGGACGGCGTCATGGGCCGCGTCCAGGTCCCCGAGCGTCCTGTAGGCCATCCCGACCGCCCTGGGTCCGTGTCGGCGAACGAGAGTGTCGAAGGCGGCGGAGTCGCCGGCCTGACAGCGCCGCACCAGTTCCACGTCGGTTGGTTGCTCGGGCATCCCGTCGCGTCTCTTCGGTAACCAGCTCAGGCGAAGCGCGCCAGCCCCACTCAGCCGGCGTCGGACAGCCTCTCGATAGCGTAGCGGCAGCCGTGCGCCAGCTCGGTGTGAGTGATCCTGCCGCCTTTGAGATCCTGGAAGATGAGCTGATTCAGCCGGTCGAAGATCGCCGCGCGGTCCAGGCCTTCCTCCACCCACGAGTCGATGTAGGCTGTCAGGCGCTCGATGCGCTTGTCAGGAATGCCCTCGATGTGCTCCCTTACCACCGCGAGTACCTCAGCCTGGTCCGCGCTGGTCACATCGGTGTGCTCGGACACGTTCGGCAGGGAGAAGTCCTTCGTCTCGGGCCGGTACTCGATGCTGATCTGGTTTGTGGAGCCGCCGGGGGTCTCGTAGATGAGCCCTACGTTTATGCGCTCGCCGTCCGGCCAGTACTGGAACCGGACGTTTCCGTAGCCGATGGACCTGTCGCGTCCGGGGTCGACGCCTCGATCGTCGGGCTGGTATTCGGCAATGAGGACCCCGAGGGCCCCGAGGAACTCCTCGACTTGGGGTGTCGCCACTACACACATTCTCCTTGCGGCACGACCCGCTACCGACGGGTCCGGGCACGGAGCTGCCCACAGCCGGCACCCACCAGCCGGCCCGCGCTCCGCCGCACGGAAACGTTCACGCCGCGCCCGGTGAGGACCTCCTCAAAGCGGGCCACCACGGACGGCTCCGAGGGTACGAACCTCCCGCCGGGAACGTCGTTACAGGGAATCAGGTTCACGTGAGAGCCGGCACCGAGCAGCGCCGCGAGCTTCTCCGCGTGCCCCTGGCCGTCGTTGACCCCGCGCAGCATCACATACTCGAACGTCGCCCTGCGCCGAGCGGCCTCGGCGTAGGCGCGAGCGGCGGAGACCACCGCAGGCAGCGGGTCGAGCCTCCTAGGGACAAGGCGCGCGCGAAGCGCGGGGTCGACTGCGTGGACCGACACCGCCAGGCGAACGCGGCGCCCGGACTCGGCCAGCCGCCCGATCCCGCGGACCGACCCCACGGTGGAGAGGGTGACGTTGCGCTCGGCGATGCAGTACGCGCGGCCGTCGCAGAGGAGAGCCAGTGCCTCAAGGACGCTTGCGACGTTGAGCAGCGGCTCGCCCGATCCCATGAGCACGACATGGCCAGGGGGCGGGCCGCCGGCGGCGAGGGCGAGGAACTGCCCCGCGATCTCTGTGCCGGTCATGTCGCGGATCAGGCCGCCCTGCCCCGACGCGCAGAACACGCAGCCGACCGGGCAGCCCACCTGAGTTGAGAGACACGCCGTCCGGCCCCACTCGTGGTGCATCAAGACACACTCCACCGTCTCGCCATCGGCAAGACGGGTAAGCTCCTTGACCGTACCGTCGCCGCGCGAGGTGACAACGGTCGGAGGGCCGATAGGGCCGAGCTTGGCCGCCAGCTCATCGCGGAGGCTCTTCGGAAGGTCAGTCATCTCGCGGAAGTCACGCACGCCGCGGTCGAACACCCAGCGGGCGATCTGCTCTCCGCGGTACCTGGGCAGCTCCAGCGCACGGGCCAGCTCGTCGCGCCCCGCGGCGACTAGACGGAGGATGTCCAGCCCGTCCCGCCTGGCCCTAGATGCCGGCGATCCGTTTGAGCATGACTCGCTCATGTACCTCGAAACCCTCGCGTTCGTAGAAGCCCATCGCCCCCTCGTTGGGCTCATAGACGTGAAGTCGCGCGATCTGGCAGCCGTGCCGCACGCCCCACTCGTACGCCGCCCCCATCAGCGAGCGACCCACCCCCCGACCGCGTTGCTCGGCTACGACCATCACCTCGGCCACGAGGAGCTCAGGGGGACCCTCCAGGATCGGCGGCAGATCCCTCAGACAGGCCAGTAGGTAGCCCGCGAGACGACGATCCAGCTCGGCCACGAGGGCCAGGCGCCCGTCGACACCAGCGAAACGCTCGAAGTAGGGCTGCCACGCGTCCGCGAAGCGCTCGATGGTCGGCGCCGGCGCGAGCCACGGCGAGATCTCGGCATGGTAGCGTAGGAGCTCCCAGGCGAGAGTGACGACCGCCTCCGCGTCATTGGGACCGACCGGCCTGACCGCGATTGCCCGCCCGGGACCGTCTTCCATGCCGACAAGGGTAGCACGCCGAGGCCGTGCGCGCACCCGCGAAGTGGTCTTGGCAGGAGGGATCGGGCCTAGTGTCATCAGATAAGTAATGGGGTGGTGGTGCAGCCGCCGCCCGGTCGGGTGCCGCGGACGCGCCGCGCCCGAGTGGGAGAGGATGCGTTTCGGTGCTAAAGAGAGCCTTGCTCTGCCTGCCGCTGTTGTTGCTTGCCCTGGCGGCGGGGTGCTCGCTGCCGGTCACGCCGGCGCCGTTCGAGGTGGTGCGCACGGAGAGGACGTTCAGCGTCGCGCACGGCACCAGCCTGAGCAGCGTCCTCGACGGCTATCTCGCCATACCGTCCGACAGCCACTGGCCTCTCCCGGAGCCGGCCGGAGGGCGGCGTGTAAGCGATCTGCTGAGGACGGGGCCGGCAACCACGGAGACCCCGGCGCGCAACGTGCTCGTCACCCTCACGTACACCGTGCCGGGCGCCGATCCGGCTACGGTCTCCGGCACATCCGATGATAACGGCTACTTCGCCCTGCCGGTCGACCCGGAGGTGGCCGGCCTTGACGGCAACACGCTCAGGCTTGACTTCTCCGATGAATGGCAGCAGGCCAGGATCGGGACCGACTCGCTCGAGCAGAGCTTCCTTCGGGGATCGGGGTTCGTGGCGAAGAGGCCGGGGATCCTCAGCACGACGAAGGACCTGACCCGGGCGGTCGGCGCGAACCGCATCAGCGGCGTCTCATCGATGTCCGTGCTCATCTCGTATCGAAACGAGACCGCGCTGCCCATCACCTTCGACCTATGGCTCTCGACGTCCGACGGGTACACGCTCGACGACCTGTTTCAGCCGGCTGCTCCCACACCCGCGGAGCCGGTGCTCACCGGCACGCCTGTCGACAGCGATGCGAGCAAGGATCTATATCGGATCTGCAGCGTCGTTGCCGGAGAGCCGGGAGCGGGGGATCAGGTTGAGGTGGCCTGGGGCGACATCCTTAATCAAGAGGCCGCCAGGCAGATGATGGACCCGCGCCTGGGCACGCCGAGGGGCGTGAACAAGCAGGTCACGGCGTACCTCACGGCCCGGCCCGTCGGGTCCAACGTGTTTGTCTCCCACCTACGGATCTTCGTGAACGTCAACGCTAGTCTGATCGCCAGCCGTACGGGGCCGGTGGGGGACGGCGAGCAGTCCATACCGATCGATCTGTTCTGATCCGGTGCACCGCAATCCGAAGGGAGATGCGCGCCCATGAGATCGGGGCGAACCGTCCTTCACGCCTTGCTGCTGACCTCCGTCGTCGCGCTGACACGGTCTTGTTGCGCGGGGGACACGCCATCGCACGAGCTCTTGCCATGGCTCAGGGTACCGGCGACATCGTCTACCGTGACACTCGACGGAGTGCTGGACGAGCCCTGTTGGCGCGGCGCCGCCCAGACCGGGGCGTTCACGACGATGAGCGGCGGCGCCGCTTCGCTGCGCACGGTCGCCCGGATCGCGCACGACGGCGCCCGACTGCTCATCGCGGTGGTGTGCTCCGATCCCACGCCCGACAAGCTCCGGCGCGAGTGCAGCCGGCCGGACGGCGAGGTCTGGACCGATGACTGCGTCGAGGTGTTCGTGGATTCCGACCTGGACCTGAGCACCTACTACCACTTCATCGTCAACGCGAGCAACGTCCGGCGCGACGAGGTCTGCGACATCAGGAAGTACCCGCCGTACGACGCCTCGTGGGACTCGACATGGGAGGCCGGCGTCAACATCGGCGCCGGCGGATGGACGGCGGAGATTGCAGTCCCGCTGGCCGAGTTAGGCGTTAATGTGGAACGCGACGTGCCCATTGGGCTCAACCTCTGCCGAAGCTCAACGACCGGAGGGGGGCAGCAATGCTGGGTCGCGACCGGCGCGGGCTTCCACAATCCCCGGCGCAACGCGGTGCTCGTCCTCAGATCGCAGAGCCCGCTGCCGGCGGTGAGCTTCGAGCTGTCATCGCCCGGCAGCCTCACCGAGGGGGACCCCTCCGCGCTCACCGGGGTCCTGCGCAACAACGGCAGCGCGGCCGTTGCGCTCGATTGTCAGTTTCTGTCCTCCGCGTCGCACGGGTCGGAGCGGTACGTCTGCGACGCGGGCACGGTCGCCGGCGGGGGGTCGGCGAACCGTGAGTTCCCCTACCGCCTCGAGGGCACAGGCGAGGCCAATCTTCTGCTGATCGTCAGGCAGAGGGAGTCCGGGGCCATCGCGTCGGTCGCCGATGTCGTCGCGTCCCTGCCGCTCATGAGCGCGAGAGCCGGAGGCGCGAGGCTACCCAGCCCCGGCTGGGGCAGCGCTTGGTACACGAGCGGGACGTGGAAGGTCAGGCCCGATCAGCCGGGTCCGACCCGCGAGGGTAAGTCCGTCACCGTCTCGGCGGCCGCGAACGAGTACGAGTGCTTCCAGCTCGTGCTGCGCCCTCACAAGCCGCTGACAGGCGTTCTGGTGACGCTCGGCCGGCTCAAGGGCGACCGCGGAACCCTCCCGGCCAGCGCCGCCAAGCTCTTCCGCGTCGACTACGTTCCGGTCGTGCGCCCAACCGACGCGTTCGGCAGCCCGGGGCTGTGGCCTGATCCGCTTGTTCCGATCGACGGCACGATCGATCTACCGGATGATCGCAACACATCACTCTGGGTGCGGCTCTACGCTCCGAAGGGCAGCCAGGGGGGCACCTACTCGGGCTCGCTCACCGTTCGGCCCACTGGAGAACAGCCCCTCGAGGTGCCGGTCGAGCTCCGCGTCTATGACTTCCAGCTCACCGACGAGACACACACACCGACGGCGTACGGGCTGAGCCCCGCCTGGTCGTTCCTCGGGATCACCGACCGGCGCCAGCAAGAGGAGGTGTTCGAGCAGTACCTCGGCGCGTTCCGCGAGCACCGGCTGGCCTGCTACGACCCGTTCGCGTTCCACCCGATGAAGTACGACATGAAGGGCCCGGAGCACAGAGCGAAGGTAGGCGACCTCGAGCTCGTCTGCGACCGGTTCCAGGGGCGGTACTTCCGCATCTACGACAAAGGCGAGCTGGTCGCCGACCTAAGCAACACGATCACGGAGTTCGAGAAAGAAGGCGTCGGGTGGCAGGGCAGCGGCTTGGGCTGGCCGGGGATCAACCGCATCAGGGACGTCAAGGTCGTCGAGCGGACGGCCAACTTGTGCGTGCTCGATGTGACCGGTGAGCATGCTCCTGGTGGGCCGGCGAGCCGAGCGTACGAGATCACCTTCCGCTTCCGAATCACCGGCTCGGGGCGGGGTTTCGTGGGGAGGCTCGTGCGGTTCAAGAACACCGACACGGTCGGTTACCAGCTTCAAGGGTACTACTGGATCGTATCTCCGGCGAGCGAGAACGCGCAGAGGGTGAACGGCTCAGACTACGCCGCCTGGATCGGAGCCAAGAGCAAGATCGTCGGTGAGACGAGCACGGACGTGGGAGTGGACTACGTCGGTCAGCCAACGTACGTCCAGAACAGGGTCTGGATCGAGCCCGGTCAGGAAGTCGAGGGGTTCGGCCCGGCGATCGGCTTCTTCGTCGGCGAGGGCTCCGACCAGCTCGCGGCCGAGCGGCTTGCCGCCGAGTCCAGGGCGGCGATGGCGGGCAGCGATGCGCGGGTGGGCGTGGTGCAGTACTCCTCGCGCGACGACGCGACCGTCGTCCATGGCTTCGCCGACTTCGACCGGGCGGCGGAGAAGTACCTCGAAGTGTGGCACCTAACGGGGTTCAGCTTCCCGGCGATGCCGAGCGACATCGCGGGCCATCCGCGCTTCTCGCCCGAGTACGAGCGTCTCCACAAACTCATCTACGGACCGATGGTCGAGCACCTGAGACAGAAGGGGTGGCTCAGCAAGGCTTACTCGTACTGGTACGACGAGCCCACGGAGCAGGACTACCCGTACGTTGTGCAGGGGATGGACCTCTTGCGCCGTAACTGCCCCGGCCTGACCCGGCTCCTCACCGAGCAGGTGGAGGACCCCCTCATCGGCCACGTCGATCTGTGGGTCCCCGTGCTGTCGGCCTACAACGAACAGCGCTGCAAGGAGCGCCAGGCCGCCGGCGACAGCGTCTGGTGGTACGTCTGCTGCGGCCCTGGGGCGCCGTTCGCGAACGACTTCATCGACCACCCCGCCGTGAATCATCGCCTTCGCTACTGGATGATGGAGAAGTACGGCGTGACGGGCGATCTGTACTGGTCGACGACACACTGGTACGGCAAGGACATGGCGTTCAGGAGTCCTTGGCTCACCGCCGAGTCGAAGTCGCCCGACGGCGGCGACTGGGGCTGCGGCGACGGTGTTCTCCTGTACCCGGCGTGCCGCGAGCCGAGCGTGGTGCCCGTGCTCGGCGGGCCGGTGATCACGCAGCGCATCGAGTGCATCCGCGACGGGCTCGAGGACTTGGAGTACTTCTGGACGCTGAAGCAGCTCATTGCGCGTTCCGAGCGGAAGGTCGCGGACGGCACCGCCGGCCCTGGTCTGCGCGAGGCGCTCGAGGCGGCCCGGACCGCGCTGCAGGCGCCTGACCGGCTGATCGGGAGCCTCACCGAGTACTCTCTCGACGCCGATCAGTTGGTCGCCGAGCGCGATGGGCTGGCCAAGGCCATCGAGGGACTGTCGAACGCAATGTAGGGGCGAACGGCGACCAGTCCGGGCATTCGCCCGCCGGAGGTCCATGTGAAGACAATGGTCACGATGCCCGGCACTGGTCTCGAGGTATCCGCCCTCGGATACGGAGTCGCGGGCTTCGGCACCCATGTGAAGGGCGCCGACGCCGACAGGCTGTTGGCCGCCTTCGTTGACGGTGGTGGGAACCTGGTCGACACGGCCCACTGCTACGCGTACTGGCTCGAGGGTGGTCTCGGCGCCAGCGAGCGAGAGCTCGGCGCATGTCTGTCCAGGCTCGGGGTCCGCGACCGCGTGATCGTCGCCACGAAGGGCGGCCACCCGGACGGCGGCGCCGCCTACCCGAAGCCGGACATGTACATCAGCGCGGCGGTCATCGCGAGCGACCTCGACGAGAGCCTGGAGCGGCTCGGACTCGACTCGGTCGATCTCTACTACTTGCATCGCGACGATCCCCGAGTGCCTGCCGCGGAGGTTATCGAGATCCTGAACGTGGAGGTGGGCCGCGGCCGCGTGCGGTACCTGGGGGCGAGCAACTGGGCCGTCTCGCGGATCGCGGTGGCGAACGCGCACGCGGCCGCCCACGGGCTCCGGGGGCTCGTCGTCTCACAGGTGCAGTGGAGCCTTGCCGTCCCGACGTGGACCATCGGACCCGACCCGACCATTCGCTATGTGACCCCGTCGGACGCCGCGTGGCACGTCGCGTCGGGCGTGCCGATAGCGGCCTACTCCGCGACCGCGAACGGCTACTTCGCCGGGGTGGGTCACGAGTCGGGCTCGTTCGCGAGCCCGGAGAATGAGCTCCGCTGCGCCCGGGCAGTTGAGCTCGCCGGCCGGATCGGCTGCACTCCCACACAAGTGGCGCTTGCTTGGCTGCTCCATCAGGAGCCCACAGTTGTCCCGCTGTTCTCGACCGTGAGCGTGGACCACCTGAGTGAGGCGATGGGGGCGACGGAGGTGGCGCTGTCGGCTGAGGGGGTGGAGTGGCTCGCGCGCGAGGAGTAGGCGCGCGACTCGCAGCAGGCGACGGGCGCGCCACCACCGAACAACCCATGTTGTCTAACCGTTGCGATCCGCCGGCCCGCGGGCCGGCCCCCACGGAGGTCTCGGTAACCATGCCTAACGAGGACACGGCGAGCGTTGCGTCCGGGGGCCCGCTGAAGCGAGCGGGACTCGTCGGCCCCGCGCAGGAGCATCTCGACCGGCTGGTACTGGCGGCCTACAGCTCGGCCATCCACGAGATCGCGGCCGACCCCGACTCTCCGAAGGGCGTGGTGGCCCTGCGTGTCGCCTCTCTCGAGGATCTCCGCGACCTGGCCGAGCGCCCGCCACAGGGCTTCACGGCGGCGTTGGGGCCCGTCTTATGTCCCATGCTTGACTGGGTTCGTCTGTACGACCAGTCGCTGCTGCGGAAGGGCCGCAAGGGATGGACCCCGACGGACAACTTCGAGCGAGCCCTGCGCGCCCTGCAGAACGGCTGGTACGAGGACGCGCTGGAGCGCTTCGGCGCGGCCGTCGAGCGCGACAACCCCGAGGACTTCGTGTCGCTCTTCGGCCTGGCGCAGCTCACTCTGTACTGGGTCGGTCTGTCCGAGGCGGCCATGCCGCTGCTCGAGAAGGCGGCGCGCTACGCCGTCCCCGTGGACGCGCAGCCGTGGATGAAGCGCTTCGCCTCCGAGGCGTTCCTAGCGTGCGCCACGCTCTACGCGGATGTGAAGCGGGACTACACGACCGCGCTCCAGCGACTCGACAATGCCGAGCAACTCACGGAGCCGAGACCCGAGATCCATCTGACCAGGGCAAGGGTGCTTGCCATGGCCGGGCGCACCGACTCGGTGGCCGCCGAGGTGGGCAAGGCCGTGGCGGAAGACTGGGTCTACGCGGTTCGAGTGGCGGTTGACCCGGCCTTCCCGCCCGAGGTCGTCGCCTCGGTGGCCCAGGCCCTGGACGCGCACCGCAACCACGTGCGTGCCGAAACTGAGCGCTACGCGGAGGTGATCCCCGAGAAGGTGCGGGTCGCCCTGGCTCAGCCGGACTCAGACATCGAGCAGCATGTTCTTGACGCAGCCAAGGTCGATCTCCAGAAGTGCCTGGAGAGCCTGCAAGGCCTCCTCGCGGGCCGCGGCGCGAGCCTGCTCAAGGACCTGGCCCTCGCGGGACGGCTCGCCGAGCTTAATGCCGGGGTCGACCAGGCCGTGGCGGCCCTCGACAACCTCCGGCACCAAGCCAGGGAGGAAGTGAAGCGCGCCTCACTGGGCCATGAGATGTTCGAGCTCCAGGCCCGGCAGGAGGAGATCGCGGTCAGGCGCTCCCGCATCATGGACGAGATCGCCAAGACCGAGGAGCGGCTGAAGCAGGAGTTGGCGAACGAGCTCTCGACCGCCAAGAGGCAGGCCGTCGAGGCGGCGATCAAGCGCGGCCTGTGGATCATACTGCCCGTGTTTGTGCTGATACTGATCTACCGCTTCACCGACATCAGCCTCAGCCAGGGCTTCATCGGAATGCGCGGGAGCGCGCCCGCCGCTCCCTCCGCGAGCCCCACCGAAGGCGCGCCGGCGACGAGAACAGGGTGGGTCATCGAGGACGACATGGTCCTCGCACAGACGGCGCCGCCGAGCGTCGTCCGCGCCCAGCAGGAGGAGCAGGCCCAGTCGAGCGACTCCGCTATCGGCGCCTATCACCTCGTCTATGACCGCTGGGTCTGGTTCGCCTTCGTGATCTACGTGCTGCTGTTCGCCGGCCTCACCGCGAAGGGACAGTGGGAAGCTTACGAGACGAAGTGCAAGGCGATCTCGCAGAACCACGAGCGCCGTCGCGAGGAGATCGTGAAGGAGCAGAACGAGCAGCGCTTGCCTCTCGACCGGGAGCACCGCGCGCTGTCGGAGCGGATCGAGGAGTTGCGCGTGCAACTGTAAGGGCCGCCGCCGACCCGGCGGTGCAGTTCGCCACTGAAGAGCAACGGCTGGTAGCGGGGGCTATGGCGTCCCTGCGCCCCTACGCCAGCGATCCCCGCAGTCGTTTGAGTTCGCCGACCTCGTCGCGGATGCGGGCCGCCTCCTCGAATGCTAGCTTCCCCGCCGCGGCCTTCATCTCCCGCTCACGCTCCTCTATCAGAGCCGCGAGGTCCGCGGCCGGGTCCGTGTCGCCGAGCTCGAGCATGATCTCGCGCGCTTGACCCACGATCTGGTCTCGTGCGCGGACCGTGTCCTGGATGGCCTTGCGGACGGTGGTCGGCGTGATGCCGTGCTTCTCATTGAAGACGTTCTGGATGTCACGGCGCCTGTTCGTCTCGTCGATCGCCTCGTGCATCCCTCCGGTGACCCTGTCAGCGTACATGATCACGTGTCCGTCGACGTTCCGCGCGGCGCGGCCGATGATCTGGATGAGCGAAGTTGTCGAGCGCAGGAAGCCCTCCGCGTCCGCGTCGAGGACCGCCACCAGGGAAACCTCGGGAAGGTCGAGGCCCTCCCGGAGCAGGTTGATGCCCACAAGAACGTCAAACTCGCCCTTGCGAAGATCCCTTAGGGTCTCGGAGCGCTCCAGGGTCTTCACGGACGAGTGGATGTACCGGACGCGCAGGCCGAGCTCCTCCAGGTAGCCCGCCAGATCCTCGGCCATCCGCTTCGTGAGGGTCAGAACGAGCGTCCGCTGCTCGCGCTCCACGCGCGTACGTATCTCACCTATGAGGTCGTCGACCTGCCCACGCGACGGCCGCACCTCTACGACCGGATCGAGCAGCCCGGTCGGGCGAACGACCATCTCAGCGACCCCATCGCCGACCAGGTCTCGTTCGTACGGACCCGGTGTGGCCGACACGAAGACGACGTTGGGCATCTTCAGCTCGAACTCATCGAAAGTGAGCGGACGGTTATCGAGGGCGCTCGGCAGCCTGAACCCGTACTCCACGAGAGTGAGCTTCCGCGAGCGGTCGCCGTGCCACATCGCGCGGACCTGGGGAACCGTCTGGTGGCTCTCGTCCAGGACCATCAGCCAGTCGGCCGGGAAGTAGTCAAGAAGCGTGGCGGCGGGCTGCCCCGCTTCGCGGCCGTCCAGGTGGCGCGAGTAGTTCTCGATCCCCCGACAGAAGCCGACCTCGCGAAGCATCTCGAGATCGTACCGCGTGCGCTGCTCGATGCGCTGCGCCTCGAGCAGGCGCTCGTTCGCGCGGAAGAACGCTAGGCGCTCCTGGAGCTCCTCCTGGATCATCCGGCAGGCTCCGAGCAGGCGCTCCTCCGGCACGACGTAGTGCGACGCGGGCACGATGCTGACCTGGGACGGGTTTGCGAGAAGCTCGCCGGTAAGCGGACCGATGACGGTCAAGCGCTCGACTTCCTCGCCGAACAGCTCGATCCGCAACACGACCTCGGCGTCCGCCGGGTAGACCTCCACAACATCGCCGCGCGCACGGAAGCGCCCGCGGCCGAGGATCTCTGAGCGCGTGTACTGCATAGTCACAAGCTGGCGCAGGAGGTCGTCCCGGTCCAGGTAGTCGCCGACCGAGACGTGCAGCGCCATTCCGTAGTACTCCATCGGCGCGCCGATCCCGTAGATGCATGAGACGGACGCCACAACGATGACGTCCTTCCGCGCCAGCAGCGCGTGCGTCGCAGCGTGTCGCAGCCGGTCGATCTCATCGTTAATGCTCGCATCCTTCTCGATGTACGTGTCGGTCTGCGGGATGTACGCTTCCGGCTGGTAGTAGTCGTAGTAGCTGATGAAGTACTCGACCGCGTTGTCCGGGAAGTAGTCCCTCAGCTCAGCGCAGAGCTGCGCGGCGAGGGTCTTGTTGTGCGCGAGCACAAGCGTCGGCCGCTGGAGCCGTTCGACAACGCAGGCGATGGTGTACGTCTTCCCCGAGCCCGTCACGCCGAGAAGGATCTGGTGCTGCCGCCCCTCGTGGACGCCGCGGACCAGCGTGTCGATGGCGTCCGGCTGGTCCCCGCGGGGCCGGTACTCGTGCCTGATAGCGAAGCGCCCCGCCGACCCCACGTAGGCTCCTGCTCCGGCGGCACGGGGTCTTGACATCGTGGCCGTCTCTGGCATCCGGAAGCTCCTCACTCGCAGCACACAACTGTTCTCATTCTACCCCGTGCGCCCAGGGCACGCAAGGGCCGGACTCGTGTCGGCCGACCGGGGGAGGAACCTACCCGGAGGGTGGAGTAAGACCGTCACATGCCGTCCGCCTACTTGCTCATCCTCGGACTGTGCGCCTTCGCGCTGGCATACCGATACTACGCCGCCTTCCTCGCCGCTCGGGTCGCCGTGCTGGATGCCGAGCGCGCGACGCCGGCCTGTGAGCACGCCGACGGGAAGGACTACCACCGCACACACCGCTTGGTCCTTTTCGGCCACCACTTCGCGGCGATCGCGGGCGCGGGGCCCCTGATCGGCCCCGTCCTCGCGGCGCAGTACGGCTACCTGCCCGGCGCGCTGTGGATTCTGCTCGGCGCTATCTTCATCGGCGGCGTTCAGGACTATATCATCCTCCACGCCTCGGTCCGACACCGCGGGGAGTCGATCTCCCGAATCGCGGAGCGATACCTGGGGCGCGTGGCGGGCTGGTGCACCGCTCTCGCGACACTGTTCATCATCGTCGTCGCTCTCGCCGGGCTCGCGATGGTGGTCGTGAACGCCCTTGCCGACAGTCCGTGGGGCACGTTCACGATCGCCGCAACGATCCCCATCGCGCTGCTCATGGGCCAGTGGCTCTACCGCTTCCGACCCGGGAGAGTGGCGGAGGCGTCGGCTGTGGGCGTCGTCCTGCTTCTCGCCGCGGTTGTGGCGGGCAATCCGGTTGCCCAGACGGCCTGGGGCCAGTGGTTCCGCTTGTCGAAGCACAGCCTCGAGCTGGTGCTGCCGGCATACGGCTGCATCGCCGCGGTTCTGCCCGTGTGGATGCTCCTCTGTCCGCGCGACTATCTCTCCACTTACATGAAGCTCGGGACGGTCGCGCTCCTCGCGGTGGGGATCCTAGCCGTCGACCCCAGGCTCGCAATGCCGGCGACCACGTCGTTCATCGCCGGCGGAGGGCCCATCATCCCGGGGCCGGTCTGGCCCTATGTCTGCCTCACCATCGCGTGCGGCGCGATTTCCGGGTTCCACGCGCTGATCGGCTCCGGGACGACGCCCAAGATGATAGCCAGCGAGCTGGACATCCGGCCTATCGGCTACGGCGCGATGCTCGTGGAGGGCTTTGTCGCGCTTCTCGCGCTGGTGGCCGCCTGCTCGCTGTCGCCGGACCACTACTTCGCCATCAACGTGGACCCCGCGAAGCTCCACCCCTCGGCCGAGGTCCTCAGCGACCTCTCGCGGATGGCCGGCAGCATGGGTGAGGAGACGCTCGTGGGACGGACCGGAGGCGGGGTGACGCTGGCGGTCGGGATGGCGAGCGTTTTCGGCCGACTGCCCGGCATGTCGGGGATGGCCGCCTACTGGTACCACTTCGTTATCATGTTCGAGGCGCTCTTTATCCTCACGACCATCGACACGGGCACGCGCGTAGCCCGGTTCATCGTCCAGGAGATGCTGGGACGAGCGTGGGGGCCGCTCGGCCGCGGGACGTGGATCCCCGGCGTCATCCTAACGAGCCTGGCGGTTAGTGCCGGGTGGTACGTGCTCCTGGCGGGCGGGACGGTCTCCACGATCTGGCCGATGTTCGGGATCGCCAACCAGCTTCTCGGCGTGATAGCGTTGGCGATCGGAACAACGCACATCCTCCGTACCGCGCGCAAGAGGGCCTACGCGCTCACGACGTTCTTGCCCTTCCTGTTCATGGCCGTGACGGTTCTTACGTCCGGCGTCCAGTTCACCGCAGGGACCCTCTCCGCAGCGAAGCCCGACTTCCTCAAGGCGGTGCTCACCATCGTGATGATGGCGCTCGCCTGCGTCATCAGCCTGGTCTGCCTCTTGCGCTGGGCGGGGGACTTGCGCGCGGGCGAGCCATCCCCAGAGGATGGGCGGACGCCTGTGCGGGCTGAAGACGCGCGGCACCAGGTGCTCTAGAACGGGCGGACGCTGGGGTGTACCGCGGCGACGAGCGCCAGGAGCGCGACGACCTGCAGCGCCACCGTCAGCCACAGCCGGCGAGGGTGTCCCACCGTCGGCAGGCAGGCGCCGGCGGCGATGACGGCGAGAGGCGCGGCGAAGAAGAGCCAGATGCGTCCGACCTCCGCCCGCACCGTGCCCGACAGGTCAAGCAGAGCCAGCGCCGCCAGCGTTGCCATCGCCAGACACGCAGCCGGGCCGCCACGGGCGCGCGCCGCTGAGGCGCCGCATACCACCAGCGCCGCCAGCGCCGGCCCCAGGAACACACCGTACTCAACCAAGTTCATCCACACCCAGATGCCATAGGCGCGGTGGAACCCGGCGATGACGCTCCGGTGCGACTCGGCACTGCGCGCGGCCATCGCGAGGGGGTCCTGCCCGAGGAACACCACAAGCAGCACCCAGACAACCGCGACTCCGAGCGCCAGCCAGGCAGCCGGTGGCAGAGCGTTGCGC
>Ga0315282_10005375_pt1 | contig 21888 bp, 16 predicted proteins | sample YL17G07_20_MG_FD_203693 | JGI IMG/M metagenome (GOLD analysis project Ga0315282, IMG submission 203693) | Sediment microbial communities from Yellowstone Lake, YNP, Wyoming, USA - YL17G07_20 | ecosystem: Environmental > Aquatic > Freshwater > Lake > Sediment | place: USA: Wyoming | collected... | reverse complement strand
CCAGCGCCTCCAGGGTCGCCGACATGTCGCCCAGAGGCTTGCAGTCCGGATGACTGCGGCGGAAGATGGCCCTGACCGTCGTCCCGACCTGCGGCAAAGAGGAAACGTGGAGCCCGCCGTCGGCTTGTTTGGCGGCCAGCGCCAGCAGTGCCAGGCCCAGCCCAACCCTGCGCCTGGGTTTGGTGGTGAAGAAGGCATCGGTTGCTCGCTCGCACGTTTGCGGGTCCATGCCTTTGCCGTCGTCCCGGATTTCAACTGTAAGCAGATCCCGCTCCATGTCCTCGACGACGGAAATCCCGATCAGCTTCGCCCCGGCCCGAAGCGAGTTCTCCACGAGATCCAGGATGTGCAACGAAAGATCCTGCACTGCCTCTTCTCCGCTAGGTCAGAGTCCTGCGGCCCCGCACCCGCCGCAGGGCCATGCCAATCTCCAAAACCGTCGGGCTTTCCACGAGAAAGCTGGTGTATCGGGAGCCGATCTCTTCGGAGCGGTGCGCGTCGGAGGAGCGGATCACCGCGAGATCCTCCCGCATGGGGGGCGGTTCGTCCGAACAGACCTCCACGGCGTCCAGCCCGAGCCCCGGCGGGATATAGCCGAGCTGGCTGATAATGCTGAAACTCGGGCGGTCCACGTGGGCCGCTATGGCCAGACCCCCAAACCTGTGGATGGTCCGAACCACCTCCTCCAAAGCCAGGGCGGTTGCCCCGATCAGGAGTCTGTCGTTGTGGCCGATCACCTCGCCGCGCGCGTTCATCACCAGTTGCTCACCAAAGGTCTCCGGGTCGTTGTCCCCGCGGAGGTTCTCGTAAACGACCTCCTGCGCCGACAGGAGAGAAAGGTCGTCCCGGAAGATCCCCAGCACATGCACCTCCTCCCGGGAACTGATCTCCATTCCGCCGATGACGGCAAGCCCGGTGTCCTCCGCGGCGCGGGCGGCCGCCGCCACGTTCTCCGCCGAGTTATGGTCGCAAACCGCGATCAGGTCGAGCCCGCTGTCACGACCCCACCTCACCACCGCCGGAGGGGACATCTCCCTGTCCGCACAGGGGGAAAGACAGGTGTGTATGTGCAGATCGGCACGCAACTGCTTCACGTCCTTTCTCCTGACAGACCCAGGCGGTACAGACGGCCGACCAACTCGAATGTCGGAAGCATGCTGACCAACAGCACGACGTTCTCCATTCCCGCCTTCTGAAGCGTATCCGCCTCGGGCCGGCGCCCGTTGACCAGGACAATTCCCGCCATGTCCTTCATGCTCGCCACGGCCACTATGTTCATGTGGGTTTGGAGCGTCACCCACAGGTCCCCCTCCCGGCCGTGCGCGATGACGTCGCTGAGCAGGTCGCTGGCGTAGCCGCCGCGCACCTCGGCCGTCAGGGCGCCCTGACCGGCGAGTACTTCAAGCCCGAGCTTCTGCACCACGTCGCTGAGATTCACCTTGATGCTCCATGAGGATCTCCATCTCGATCCGTGTTCCTTTGCCCACCTTCGAGTCCAGGCTCATCCGGTCGACGCACTTCTTGATATTCGGGAGCCCCATTCCCGCCCCGAACCCCAGTTCCCTCACCCAATCCGGGGCGGTCGAGAAGCCGGGCTGCATGGCTCGCTCGATGTCCGGAATGCCGGGACCGTTGTCCTCCACCTCGAGCCGTATCATCTCCGGCCCGACCTCGGCCGTGATCCGCCCGCCCGGGGTGAAGACGATAAGGTTCATCTCCGCCTCATAGGTGGCGATGGCGATGCGGCGCGTGGTCTGGGGATCGAGGCCCAGCCGGCGCAGGGTGGTCTTCAGGCTGCCTGCGCTGGCGCCCGCCCGAGTGAAATCCGCGCCGGCCACCCGGTACTCCAGCCTCAGCGAGCTTCTGTCCGCTATGATGTCCTCGAACAGGTGACTGGACCTGGCGCCGCGCATCTCAGCGTTGCGGTAATCCACTTCGAGATGCTGCAACATCCCGCTGATGATGTCACCCTTGGTGATCACCCCCACGACGGTCCCGGTGTCCCGCCGGAGCACCGGCAGGCGCCCGAAGCCCTGCCGCTCGATCTTGTTGACCGCCTGGACCAGCGGCTCATCGTCGCAGATGGTCCCGACATTCCTGGTCATCCGGTCGGCGACCCGGCACTCGGGGCGACCGTCGGCCAGCCATCTAATGAAGTCCTCCACGCTGATGATGCCAACCAGTCTGCCATCCTCGACCACCGGAGTTCCGGAGATGCGGTTGACGCGCAGAATTTCCCGAAGATCGCCCATCGGACTGGAGGGCGTGACGCTGATGACCTTCTTGGTCATCACTTCGCGCACCAGGAGTTCATAGACCATCTCCTGGACCTTGGTTACTTCTGCCTCTGACATTTCGCGTCTTTCTCAACTCGGTTCGCCACGGGCATGCCCTTGGCATAGAGCCGGCCGCAAGACTCGAACATCGACAGGTGCGTGACCAGTAAGGGAATCTCCATGTCTTCGGCCAACCGGGCCACTTCCGGCTGGGGCTTCTTGTCGCGGACGAAGCACACGGCGACGATATCGGATAGCTCGGCCACTCGCACCACCTGGACGTTGGTCAGGCCCGTAAGGAGAATCGAGCCCACGCCGCTGGACGTCAGCACGTCGCTCAGGAGGTCGCTGGCGTGGCACGACCGGACCTCCCTGGTCCCGCGATCCGGGCGGCTGACCATCCCGCCGAACCATTCCGCGTCCAGGACTTTCCGAATCTCTTCGAGCTTCATTGCACCGTCACCGCCTCGAACTTGCACACGTCGCGGCAGACGCCGCACTTGACGCACTTGCTCTGCTCTATCGTCTGGGGCTTCTTCTTTTCACCAAAGATGGCCTCCTGAGGGCAGTTCTTGTTGCACAGGAGACACGCCTTGCACTTCTCGGGATCGATCCGATACGTGATGAGCGCCTTGCAGACGCCGGCCGGACATCGGCGCTGCCGGATATGGGCCTCGTACTCTTGCCTGAAGTGCCGCAAGGTGCTCAAGACCGGATTGGGGGCCGTGCCGCCAAGGGCACACATGGAGCCGTCTTTCACCGCCTCGCCAAGCTCCTCGAGCAGTGGGATGTCCTTTTCCTGCCCCTTTCCCGCGCAGATATCGCTGACGATCTGGTACATGGCGTCAACACCTTCCCGGCAGGCGGTGCACTTGCCGCAGGACTCGTCCCGCAGGAACTCCAGGAAGTACCTGGCGAGGTCCACCATGCAGGTCTCCTCGTCCATCACGATCATCCCGCCGGAGCCCATGATGGAACCGGCCTCGTTTAGCCGCTCGTAATCGATCTCCAGGTCGAGAAGAGAGGCGGGGATGCACCCGCCCGACGGGCCGCCGGTCTGGACGGCCTTGAACTTCTTGTCGCCCTGGATGCCGCCGCCAATGTCGAAGACCATCTCGCGGAGCGTGATGCCCATAGGCACCTCGACCAGCCCGGTGTTCCGCACCTTGCCCACCAGGGAGAAGACCTTGGTGCCTTTGCTGGTCTCGGTGCCGATCTGGGAGAACCACGCCGCGCCGCGAGCAATGATCTCGGGCACCGTGGCCCAGGTCTCGACGTTGTTGATGCAGGTCGGCTTGCCCCAGACCCCGGACTCCGCGGGGAACGGCGGCCGAATCTGCGGCTCGGGCGGCCGGCCCTCCAAGGACCCGATCAGGGAGGTCTCTTCGCCGCAGACGAACGCCCCGGCCCCACGGTGAACGGAGATGTCGAAGTCGAAGCCGGCGCCCAGTATGTCCGTTCCGAGCAGCCCGTATTGCCGGGCTTGAGCCAGCGCCACGTTGAGCCTCTCCAGGGCCAGGGGATACTCCTGCCTGATGTATATGAAGCCGTGCGACGAGCCGATCGCCCTTGCGCCGATGACCATCCCTTCCAAGACCGAATGAGGGTCGGACTCGACGATGCTGCGGTCCATGAACGCCCCGGGGTCCCCCTCGTCCCCGTTGCAGACAATGAACTTCCCATCGCCCGGCTGCTTTGCGGTAAGCTCCCATTTGAGTCCCGTGGGGAAGCCCGCGCCTCCGCGCCCGCGCAGGCCCGACTTCTTGACCTCCTGGATGATCTCCTCCCCGCTCATTGCAGTGAGGGCCTTGGCCAATGCCCGGTAGCCGTCCCGAGCGATGTATTCGTCGATCTTCTCAGGATCGATCAGGCCCCGGTTGCGCAGGGCGATCAGCCGCTGCTTCTTGAAAAAGTCGATGTCGCTCATCCTCGGCACGGGGGCCTTCTCCGCCGGCGGGGTGAACATCAGTCGCTTGACCGGGCGGCCCTTCAGGAAGTGTTCCTCGACCAGGTGAGGGACGTCCCCCTCCGTGAGCAACTGGTAGAAGATGCCCTCCGGCAGGACCGTCATGACTGGTCCCTGTGCGCAGAAGCCGTTGCAGCCCGTCATGACGACCGCGACCTCATCCTGGAGGTTCTGTTTCGCCAGTTCTCGCTCCAGAGCGGCCCGGATCCGGTAGGCACCGTTCGAGGCGCAACCGGTCCCTGCACAGAGCATCAGATGCGTGCGGTAGCTTGTCATAGCGTCTGCTCGCTGCCTACGGCCAGCGCATAGTCGGCCACGATCTTTCCATTGACAACGTGTTCGGCGAATATCCGTTTGACCTTGTCCTCGGTCATGTCCACGTACTTAACGGGCGCTTCCCCGACGAGTTCCACGGTCATCATGGGCTCCCGGCTGCACAGGCCCGCGCAGCCGGAGGTCGTGACGATCACGTCCTTGGCCGCGAATTCGTCCACGCAGTGCAGGATCGCGCTCATGATCTTCCTGGCCCCCGCCGCGATGCCGCAGGTTCCCATGTGGACGTTGATCCTCGCCCGGCCCGCGCCTTGGCGCAGGGACATCACGTTCTTCATCCGGTCGGCGATCCGGTCCAGATCTTCAGGCCGCAACTTGTCCACTGTTCCGCCTTCCTTCCGCTACAGGGTGTACTTGTCCAGCACCTTGAGGAACCCGCTGGGGGTGATCTTGCCGTAGACGTCGTCGTTCACCGTCACCACGGGGGCCAGCCCGCAGCAGCCCAGGCAGCGCACCGCTTCCAGGGAGAATCGCATGTCCTTGGTCGTCGCCCCGGCCTCGACCTTGAGTTCGCCGGCGAGCCTGTCGAGTATCCGCCCCGCGCCCTTGACGTGGCAGGCGGTCCCCATGCAGACCCGGATAAGGTGCTTGCCACGGGGCTTGAAGCTGAACATGTTGTAGAACGTGGCGATGCGCAGGACCCGCGCCAAAGGCAGTCCTACCGCCTCGGACACGCGTCTGACGGCGCCGGGGGACAGCCACCTGTGCTTCGTGTTAATGTCCTGGAGCACCGGGACGATCGAACTGGGCTCGGCGCCGTGTTCCTCTATAATGCGGTCCAGTTCCTCAAGCTCGTCGGGGGCAAGGTTCAACTGCTCCGGATCGGGTGGGTCGAAGTAGGCTCTGTTCCGCACCAGGCAGGCCTCCGAACACTCCCCGCACCCGGTACACTTGCCGGGATCAACCGATCGCGCCTTCTTCCTTACCCGTACCCGGAAACGCCCCGGCTGGCCTTCCAGCCCAACGACTTCCGAGTAGGTCAGCTTGTCGATGTTCGGGTGCCGGCCGCAGTCCACCAACCGCGGGGCCAGCGTGCACATCGCGCAGTCATTGGTGGGGAAGGTCTTGTCGAGCTGGGCCATCACACCGCCGATGGCCGGACCTTTCTCAACCAGATAGACCTTGTACCCGGACTCGGCCAGGTCGAGGGACGCCTGCATCCCGCCGATGCCGCCGCCTATGACCAGCACCGCGCCGACTTTCTCTTGGTCTGTGCCCAACTTGCGGTTTCCTTCCACAGCTTGCGTCTCACTGTCCTTTGGCAACCAGCGCATCCTCGGCCTTCTTCATCCCGTTGCGCGGCAGCAAGACCCGAAACGCGGAACCTTCGCCCGGCTTGGCGTGAACTTCGATCCTGCCGCCGTGCGCCTCGACAATCCGCTTGGCGATGGGCAGCCCCAGGCCGGTTCCAGGGATGCTCTTCTGGGCTTTGCCTCGATAGAACGGCTTGAAAATAAGTTCCAGGTCCTCCGGGCCGATGCCCGGACCGGTATCACGCACGATCACCGCCGCCTCGGCGGCAGTCCCTTCCACTTCCACCGTTACGCTGCCTCCGGCGGGGGTGTAGCGGACCGCGTTGTCCAGAAGGTTGTCCAGGAGCTCATCCAACGCGCCGACGTCCGCGCAGACGGTCCCCGGATCGCCGGTCACCACGGAACGAATCGTCAGTTTCTCCGCCTGCGAATGCTGCCTCACGCGGTCCACCGCGGCCTTGGCGACCTCGGCGACGTCCACGACCTTCGCCTCCGTGATTCTCTTGCCCTGGTCCAGGCGGGACAGCGTCAGCCAGTCGTCCACGAAGTGCAACATCTGATCGGCGCGCTGGGCGGCGACCTCGATCATGCCCTTGGCGCGGGGGCTGACTTCCCCGGCGTATCCCTGCAGGACGACCCCCACGCACGTTCGCAGCGCGGCCAGCGGCTCCTTGAACCGGTGTGCAAGCATCGCCAGGTGCAGTTCCGCCGGAGGCGCCTTGCCTTGCAGAAGGGCCGAGGACTGCAGCGCGGCCAGGCGATGCTCCATGCCGCGCCGCACCACCGCACGCAGCTCGGAGGGCTTGAAGGGCTTGGCGAGGAAGTCGTACGCGCCTGCCTTCATGGCTTCGACCGCCACCTCGATGGTCGCGTGTCCCGTGATCACGATCGCAACAATCTCCGGATCGAACGTCTTGACCGATTCCAGGTACGCCAGCCCGTCCATGCCGGGCATCTTCAGGTCCACCAAAACCAGGTCCGGCTCCCCGCCTCTAGCCAGTTCCAGCCCGGTTTGCCCGTCAGCCGCGGTCATCACCTCCACGCCCTCGGGCTGAAGGATCTGTGCACACGCGTCGCGCATCCACTCCTCGTCGTCCACGACCAGAACCTTGTGAGGCGATCCCTGTCGCTCCGCCTTGTCTGTGTCGCTTCTCATGGGCTATCCCTCCGCCGGGATGAGCCTTCTCATCTCGGCCAGAAGCTGCTCCGACGCCACAGGCTTTCTCAGGTAACCATCCACGGGAAACAGGTCGCCGTCGCGGTCCGGCGGACGCTCAACCCCCATCCTTTCCTCGATCGCCGAAACTCCCAGTATGGGCGTATGCTTGATATGAGGGTCTCGCCTGACCTCGCGGCAGAACTCGAAGCCGTCCGTGGTGCTCTCCATGATGATGTCGAGCAGGATGGCGTCCGGCCTCTCCCGACGGGCCACGTCTAGTCCTTCCCGCGGCGAGAACGCTGAGATCGTCTCGTACCCGGCGGATTCAAGGACGAGGCGGACGACGTCGTGAAAGTCCCGGTCGTCGTCAACGATCAGCACCTTCGGGGACTGGCAGGTCCTGCCGGGCTTCGGCGCTCCAATGGCGTCTTCCACCGCCGCCACCAGCTCGGCCTTGTCGGCTGAATCGTCGACATAGATGCAGTAGTAGAAGACGTCCAGGGCTCGCACCTGCGCTTCCAGATCGCGCGTGTTCTCCCGAGTCGTGAAGATTATCTTGAAGCGAGGGCAGAGGTTCCGGAGTATCTGGGCCGCCCTCAAACCAGGCATGTCCTCAAGTTCGGCGTCGAGGATCACGCAAGCGTTCGAAGCATTCCGCATCAGGCTCGCGGCCTCCACCATGCTGGACGCAGCCAGCACTTCCTGCCTCCCTGCCTCCGCCATAGCGCGCACGAAGCCGTTCCTCCGCCTCTCGTCTCCGCATATCACCAGGAGCGTTGCGCGCATCATGCGAGAACTCCGTTCGCCGGATCCGATATGTATAGGTCGCGCAGTGCAAGCACCATGCCGCACGGATTTCCACGGAGTGGTTCCGTATTCGGCCCGGTTTGCCCGGTTGGACTGCCGGCAAGCGTATTCGCCTGCGCCCCGTTACTCAAGCTCATCAAATAGTTGGAGTTGCGCGAAGTGCTATCGCGACGCTACGACAGGCGATCGTGGGAAAAATCATGGGGACCACCGGCCGCCCATCGAGCCACATTCTGATGGCATCGAGGCTACCAGAGGTCGTCGAGCGGGGCATTAATCCCCGAATGGTGGGGCATTTCTACCCGGCGAGTTCACATCCTCAAGTCGCATTTCCGCATCTTTGCGCGGAGCGTCTTGCGGTCGATCCCAAGGGTCTTTGCCGCCGCAGTCCGATTGCCCGCGTGATAGCGAAGCTGTCCCTGCCAAGTATTCCGTACACGTTTATTCCGCAGGACTTACGGTTCTTGCCAAAGGAGGCGCTCCCGCGTAGGATTCCGTCCATGTAACCAGGGATGGAGGCATGGAGGGTCAGGTCATTGTTCCTTATCGATATTCACATCGGTGCAGGACGCATCCACACTGACCTTGAGTGGCCCCTTAGTGGACTTGTTGCCGGTGACGGACAGCCCCCCGACGCCCCGGGCTTGAACACCTCCGCCATCGAAACTATTGTCCACAATGCGGATGTTCTCATGCACTGGTTCCCCGGACTTGAATATCTTGCAATGGGGGCTGATGGTAATTCCGCATTCAATGAACTTGTTCCCGCGGATCACCATATCCCGCACCGGCCCCGATTCGAACCAGCCCGAGGCATCGTCTTCGATGAGGATTCCGGGCATGCGGCACTTGTGGAAGGTATTGTCCTCCACGATGACCTTGCCGCGGGTGGTCAGCAGGAAGCCGCGCACCGGGTCCATGCTGATGTGGTTGCCACGGGCGGTCAGGTCGGGATACCAGGTGATGTTGTCGAGGACATCGTCTTGCTCGAAACGCGGGGCAGGACCGTCAAGGGTCACCAGCCATTCCCTGTCCGACTGCCGCTTGACGGCGGTCACTTTCCGCCGGGGATTGTCGGGATATTCGCGCAGGTTCAGGTTGTTGATCACCGCGATCTCGTCGCCGGGGGCAAAGGCGGCGAACCCGTAGGTCTGGGCGTGCATAAAGCCCATCAGGAACTGGTTGTCCCGCGTCTTCTTGAGGATTCTAAGATGAGTTCCATGGCAGTTCATGGCATCATCCTGCATGCCCGAAAGCCGGCATCCTTCCACCAGGATGGCGCCTCTGCAATTCGAGAACTGGAAGATGTCTCCCCAGGCGGCGCAGGTGCGGAGAGTGTTCGCCGGGGGCGCGACGTTCACCCGCTGGCAAGTGATGGTGTCCGTGAACTGGCTGACGAACCCCATTCCGCTCAAGGCGTAAACATCGCAGTCGCGGAAGGTGATGCGGGCACAGCGAGCATTGTGGATGCCGACCGTATCGCGCGTGGTGTTGCGGAATTGATACTGGCGGCCGGCGGTCAGTCCGCTGGCCCCCCGCGGATAGTCGAGCCGGACCTTGCGCTGCCCGATGTCGGAGGCTTTCGCCTCCCGCTGACCTTGGGCATTCCACCCGCGCGGAGCACCGGTCCGCCAGCAGCGCCCTTCCTTTGGGATGGCCTCCTGGCAGAGACAGCGACCCGTGCCCAAGTCACCCGTCCACGCGAACGTCCCGTTTTCCACGGCATAGTCGGATCCTTCGGCCACTTGGATCACCGCATGGATTGGCCCGACTTCAAGCACGCGGAACTCCGAGACGGTGGGGCGCTTCAAATCGAATACCAGACCGGTGAAGGTGATGTCCTCGGATCGATCGTTAAACACCTGCACCATGCGACCATCATAGAGGATCATCGTCTTGCCGGCGCCTTCGACCCCTGCCCCTTCCATCTTGAGGTGCTTGACGTTCTGCAGGAGGATTCCGATCGGCTTGGGATCAGGCGTACCGCACGAGTTGGAAATGAACATCGGGAGGCGGATGATCCCCTCCATGCCTATCGTGTGAATGCCGGGCTCGAACCGGATTATGATCGGCCGCTCGGCAGTTCCTGCCCCAGCCGGCCTCAGGGTCCCCTCATGGCGGCCGGGGACGATCTCAACCGTATCGCCGGGAGCAAGTTGTATGGTGTTGAGCTTCGCGAAACTGCGCCACGGCTTGCCGGGAGGATTGGAGTCGTTGCCTCCAAGCGGATCAATGCGGTAGGTCGCATGACCTGGGGAGATGATCCGTTTCTGGTCTTCGGCGCCAAACATACTCTGGGACAATGCCAGTGCTGCAACACCAAACCCGCATGTCTTCAAAAACTCGCGTCTTTGCATATTGTTATCCATAGATGCCTCTAAAGTCAATCGTGTCGGACTCCTCAATTGCAACAACCGCATCTCACAGCCGCTTCTGCCCGCGCCGGGGCTTGGCCCGAAAAACGTGCTTGTTGTTTCTCACACGTATCCAGCCGCTGCCTAAGGGCGCCATCCTCTTTCATCATACCACGCGATCTCTGCCGCTGCTCAACAGCAGGACCGATTTCTCTTGTTCGTGCTTATCCGGCTGAGAGAATGCAGGCATACCCGGTCAGCAGTGTCGTCAACAGCCCCGGCCATGAATCAGACGAATGCGTTCATCCACTTGTGAGACCCAAGCAGCAAGGTCGCGGGACGAGACCGAGCTTCACTTGGCGACCATGGCGGTCAGCGGGAATACGTAAGCTTGCAGGGTCACGAGCAGCCCCACCAGCGCCGCCAAAGCCACGCTGTGGAAGAACACGAAGCGGAGAATGTCGCCTTCCCGGCCGTAGGCGCCGGTGGCCGTGCTGGCAACGACAATGCTCTGCGCGTCGATCATCTTGCCCATTACGCCGCCTGAGCTGTTGGCGGCGCACATCAGGATCGGGCTCAGGCCGGTCTGCTCGGCCGTAATCCTCTGAAGCGAGCCGAAAAGCACGTTGGAGGCCGTGTCCGAGCCGGTCAACGCCACCCCTAGCCACCCCAAGAGTGTGCCGAAGAATGGGTACATGGATCCCGTGTGGGCCAACGCCAGGCCCAACGTCGCGTCAGTGCCCGAGTAGCGGGTGACGTGCCCGACGGCCAGCATGGCCGCAATGGTCAAAAGGGAGAACCTGATTCGCTTCAGCGTCGAGAAATATGTGTCCAGCAAGACGCGCGGGGAGCAGCCCATCGAGAACCCCGCCAGCAGTGCCGACAGGAGGATGGCCGTGCCGGTCGCGCCGATCCAGTTGAACTCAAAGACGGCCTTCTCCGGCGCCGCGCCAGGCGGCGCCACGGGCGGCATCCGCTGCACGAGGCCGTGCAGCCACGGCACCTCCAACTGCATGCCGCCGATGCCGGACATGAACTGCTTCGACTGCGGCAGTCCCCATATGAAAACGAACGCGGTGAGGATCATCCACGGCATCCAGGCATGGAAGGCGTTGGCGCGTCCATGGCCTCGAATCGCCACGGACGGGTCGGGAAGCGAATGTGGCCGCGCCGCGGGCATTGCCGGCGGGCTGTCCGGAGACCTGGCGCTGCGCCAGATTTCCCTCGGCTGCCAGAACCGCAGCAGAACCATCAGGGCCATCATGGAACAGGCCGCCGAGACGATGTCAACCAACCAGGGCCCGTGCAGATTCGAGACCAGGAATTGAGGTACTGCGAAGGCAACGCCGGCCGTCAGGGCCGCCGGCCAGACGCCCCAAAGCCCGCGCCAGCCGGCTAACGCCAAGACCACCCAGAACGGGACGATCACGGAGAAGAACGGCAGTTGTCGTCCCACCATCTTGGACAGGACCAGCGGGTCCAACCCGGTGACTTGGGCCAGAGTGGTGATGGGAATACCCAGCGCTCCGAAAGCCACCGGGGCCGTATTGGCGATCAGCGCCAGCCCTGATGCCTGCACCGGCCGAAAACCCAATTGGATCAAGATGGCCGCCGTGATGGCCACGGGTGTGCCGAAGCCGGCTACACCCTCCAGGAAAGACCCCAGCGAGAAGGCAATCAAAATGACCTGGACGCGGCCGTCAGGCGTAAGACCGGCCAGGCTCACGCGCAGCAACTCGAAGCGTCCCTGGCGCACGGTGAGTTGGTAGAGGTACATCACGTTCAGGATGACCCAGCCGATTGGGAACAGGCCGTAGGCCGCGCCGTACCCAGCCGTCGCCAGGGCAATCCTCAGCGGCATGTGATAGGCCGCCACCGCCACCACCATAGCCGCGCCCAGTCCCAGGACGGCTGCAAGGTGGACGCGAACTCTCAGCAAGCCGATCAGGCCCAGCAGCACAACGATGGGAATGGCCGCAACGAGCGCGGAAAACACCAAGTTCCCAAGCGGGTCGTAGTTCTGTGGCCATGCCATGCCGCGTTTCCCGGTACGTGTATTGCGGAATCTCCCAAGCAGCCGCGTGCTCCACGACCATCTTGGGCAGTTGACTCCTCATTATCTTTTGTATCTATGATGCCGCAACTCTTTCTTGGCTCGGCTGCGTGCGCAAAACCTTGGATTCGGGTCGTCACCGGGCCCGGAACCTGCCGGCATCGCCCGGCAAGTGCCCCGTCGAACTGATGCGCGTCTGCCTGCATCACGTATCCATGTTAAGAAAAAGAGTGACCATGTCTACGTGAACGGGTTGAAGAAGATACCGAAGGTTGACCAAGAGAAAGACGAAACAGCGTAACTTGAGCCGTATGCATCTAGTTACGGAAAGGGCTCATGGAATGAAGCAGGATCTGACCATCGGCCTGGCTCTCTCGATGTTCTTGTCTTGTGCCGGCCCCTGTGCCGCGGCAGCAGCGGCTGAGAGCTCGTTCTACAAGGGCCCTGGGCTCTTTTCCACCCGCCCGAGCGAGACGGCGTCGGTTTCCTCCATCGACCGCTTCGGGCCCGTGGGCATGGGCATCGAGCTGCATCAGCCGGCCTTCGTGATGAAGATCAAGAACATCGAGGCCGGCTCGCGGGCCGCGGCGGCGGGCAAGCTCAAGGCCGGCCAGACCATCGAGACCATCAACGGCCAGAAGCTCGCCGACATCGATCCGCGTTTCCAGTTGGCGAAGATCATCACCGACGCCGAGGCCGCCGATGGCGTCATCAAGTTCATGATCAAGGACAAGGCGGATTCCAAGGCCGAGGAAGTGATCGTCAAGATCCCCGTGCTCGGCGCCTACAGCAATACCTGGCCGCTGAACTGCCCCAAGTCCGACAAGATCGTCCGCGCCTACGGCGATTTCCTGGCCAAGAAACCCACTGGCGGAAATGGCCTCGAAGGATTCCAACTGCTCTTTCTGCTCTCGACCGGGGAAGATAAAGACCTCGAGACCGCGCGCAAGTGGGTCAAGGCGATCGTCGCCGCTTGCAAAGGGGGCGGTGGTGTGAGCGGCTACGCATGGCACATCGGGATCGCCGGCACGCCCCTTCCCTACAAGAGGCAATTCCTGAGTGCCGACCCGAATCAACTCGGGCCCGAACTGCAGAAGGCGGTGATCCCGATCATCCGCGACCAGTTGATCTACGAATTCATCGGTCAGAATCGCCGCATTCTGTTGGGTGAAGTGGACAGGACAAAGCAAAGCACATACGGCTCGGGCCATATCGATTTGCTGGTCGACCTCTACCAGAGGATCGGCGTTCACGATTACGACTGGCACAACTTCGGCCCCGACCTGCGGAACGAGCAGTGGGATTATTTCATGTTCGTCCCCAAGGAGAAGCAGGCGTACGACATCTCCCCTTGGCGTTACCGCAACGTAACCTATCCGGCGGGAATGGAAAAATGGCAGGCCGTGGACTTCAATCCCAAGACCGCGGGCTGGAAGACCGGGATGCCTCCGTTCGGCCAGTTCGCCGGCAAGCTGGTGATCGATGCCAAGCCGTGTTCCAACTCCGACTGCTACTGCAAGACCCCGATGAGAACGCTCTGGGATAAGGAAGTCCTGCTGGTCCACAAGACGTTCAAGGTTCCGCCGCTCCAGCCGGGACACCTCTATCGGATCCGCACCGGTCAAGGCCAGCACGTCGGCAGCGGCGACGGGTACCGGATCTACATCAACGGCAAGCTGCTCGTCGAAACGAAGGATGGCAACGGGAAACGGACGGGCGGAAAGCCGCGCGGCGGGTTCATCACCAGGGAGTTTGCCCCGGAGTTCAGCAAGGGCGAGATTACGGTCGCCGCGACCACCTTCCTGAGGTACGGCAACAAGGGTATCGTACAGATGCCGCCGGTTCCACAGGGCATCTTCAGCATCTGGATCGAGGAGATGAAGGTCCCGCCAATCAACGACGAGGCCGTACGCAAGTCGGCGACATCGATAGCCATGTTGTCCTCCGAGTGGCAGGACAAGCAGAACCCCGACAGCACGGTAGTGCAAGGCGATGACGACAAGTTTAGCTATGACGGGAAGTTCGTCGCCAACCCGAAGCTCCTCGGCGCCTGGACGGCCGTCGAGCAGGTCAAGACAATCGACGAGTTCAATCCCGGCAAGACCGAGAGTACCCGTACGGCCGGGAAGACCGGCAAGGCCGGCAAGAGCGGCAAGGCCGCGAAGAACACTAAGGCCGCCCGCGGCCAGATTGCGGAGATCGCCTTCAAGGACAATGGGCTGACCAGCGACGGATTGATCATCTGGTCAGGCAATACCATGATGGATCTCAACCGTTACGAGGCGCTGAAGATGACCGTAAAGACCATCGACGGCACCGACTACCTGTTCATCGAGGCCGGCGGGTTCAGCGCCAAGAATCCCGCCGGGTGGAAGTCGCCGCTGAACGTCATGAAAAAGCAGGCGAAGTAGAGAAGAGACACGTAAGAAGACGCCAACCCATAGGAAAAAAGAAATGAACAACACAGCCAAGACCCTGTTTGCCCTCGCCATATCGGCAATCCTCCTGCTTTCACCCCTTACCGCCAACGCCGCCAAGGCAAAGGCCAAGGCAAAGTCAGCGGCGAAGCCCGCGGAAAAGGCCGTGGAAAAGCCCAAACCCGCCATCGAACCGGGCGTGCCCTTTGCCGACAACGCGATCCTCCAGCGGGAAATGGATGTCCCCGTCTGGGGCTGGAGCAAGCCGGGCACAAAGGTCACCGTCGAGTTTGCCGGACAGAAGAAGGAAGCCGTGGCCGGCGGGGACGGCAAGTGGATGCTCAAGCTCGATGCGCTCAAGGCCGACGCCAGCCCGCGGGAAATGGTCATTGCCGACAGTGCGGGCAATAAGGTGACGCTCAAGAATATCCTCGTCGGAGAGGTCTGGATGTGCTCCGGCCAGTCGAACATGCAATTGACGGCCACGAAGACTTCCAGCAACGCTATCGTCAAGAAGCTTGCCGAAGAGGCCACGGCCCGGAAAGGCAAGCTGCCGCCCATCCGTGAGGGCACGGTGACGAACGTGTGCTCCTCGCTGCTGCCGGTCGAACATGCCCAGGGGCAGTGGACCGACGGATCGGGCTTAAGCGAGCATAGCGCGATCGCGCTTGCTTTCGCGTATGAACTGTACAAGGAACTGAACATTCCGATCGGCATACTGAACTGCGCGTTCAGCACGACGACGATCCAGGCCTGGACTCCGCGCGAGGGCCTTGAGGGCTCCTCGGATGAATACACGAAGGGGCTTTACGAGAAGGTGCTCGAAAGCGACCCCACGACGCCGCAGCACAAGGCCGCGTGGGATCGGTACTACCGGGACTTGGAAGAATCGCTCAAAGAGACTGCCGAGAGCACGAAGAGCGGTCTGACGGCCAAGGCCATTTCACGATCGCTGCCGGGCAATCTGCGCGGCAATCGCGACATCTCATGGATGTTCAACGGGAAGATGAACCCGATGGTTCCCTACGCCATCCGTGGGGCAATCTGGAACCAGGGCTACGCCAGCTCGGGCGAAGGCATCTTGTACTACAAGAACCTCCACTCGCTGATCAGCGGCTGGCGGAAGGTATGGGGGCAGGGAGATTTCCCCGTCTACTTCCATCAGTTCTATTGCCCCGGCGGCAATGACGGCCTGAGCCTAAACAACGTGGCCGAGATGCGGCTGGGGACATCGCTCGCCCGCGACATCCCCAACGCCGACATGGCCAGCCAGATCGACGTGACCGGAGCGGTGCATTACTTCAACAAGGCGCTGCCCGGCAAGCGCCTGGCCCTGCACGCGTTGAAGAACCAGTACGGCAAGAACATCGTCTCCGACGGGCCGATATTCAAGTCCTACAAGACGGACGGCGACAAGCTGATCGTCGAGTTCGACTTTGCCGACGGCGGCCTGGTCGTTGGGGAGACCGCCACGACCACCAACTCGAAATACCAGGGGCCGTTGGCGCACGGCGATCCGACGGTCATCGACAATGGCGACGACAAGGTGACGCTGTTCTACATCGCGGACAAGGACCGCGTATGGCACCGGGCGAAGCTGAAGATCGACGGCGGGAAGGTGGTGTTGACCGCGCCGGGCGTGTCGGAGCCTCACGGCGTGGCGTACGGGTGCAACGGCATCGCCTCCCTGCCGAATCTCTACAACCGCGCCATGCTGCCCATGACGCCGTTCATCTACTACGATCACAAGCTGGTCACCTCGGAAACCTGGCCGGATGACCCCATCAAGGTCGCCGGCGTGGTCCCGGATCCTGAAACCGTGGGCAAGAGATACGAGTATCGCAAGATGCCGCTGCTCAGCACCCAGTTCCGGGACAACGCCGTCTTTCAGGCCGGCCAGCCTGTCACCATCTGGGGTTCGGCGGTCCACGACTGGGGCTATGAGGCCAAGGGCAAAGCCGTGATAAAGTTCAGCTTCGCCGGCATTGAAAAGACCTTGCCCGTCACGCCGGGGATGCGCGAGTGGCAGATCACGGTTCCGCCCATGGAGGCCAGTGCCGAGCCCAAGACCCTGAAGGTCGTCTTCGAGATCGACGGGGAACTGGCTCACGAGCGGGTGTGCAAGAACATCGTCATCGGCGACGTCTGGTATGTTGCGGCCTCGGATCGTCAGAGCGGCGGTAAGCAGAGCGACGGCATGGTGCGCGTCATGGGCCGCTCGGCAAAACGTGCCACCGCTTCCCGCCCAAGCCGTTTCAGCGTGTCGGTCTCGACCACGCCGGGAAACAGGTACGAGTCGGAATGGAACAACGCCGACGGCGGCCTCGCCGCCGCACTGGGCCAACGCATTTGCGCCAAGACGGGCAAGCCGGTCGGGATCATCCACATGGGCGGGGACGACCTGGAACTGAAGCACTGGATCAGCTTTGACTGCCTCAAACAGGCTGCGAGCCTGATGGAGGACTACAAGCAGCTTGCGGCACTCCAGCCGGGCAATCCCTACTACGACGCCAACGTCAAACGCTGCGTCGCGGATTGGAAGAAGTACTGGAGCGAGTCCGTTCCGCAGTTGATGGCGACCAAACGCCCCATGGGCGGCGCGGCCTGGGGAAGCTATCCATCCCTTTCGGCATCGGTCACCACCGAGGCCGCACAGGCCTACAACTGCATGGTCCACAGTTTCGGGCCTGGAAGCTTCAAGGGGATCATCTTCCTGTGCACCGCGAACATGTTTGAGAAAGACCAGGGCGCCAACTACGGCCCGGAGCTCTCGGCCCTGGCCAACTGCTGGAAGGACTGGTTCGGCGGCGCCGATCCGCAGTTCTTCTACACGATCCCGGACAAGACGCTTGCCCCGAAGATCACCCGGCCCACGCAGATCAAGGGCAAGAGCGCAGCCTGCGAGATCGGCCAATGGCCGACTGAAGAAAGTGGTTCTAAGAAAGGCACGACTGCGGTGAACAAGCAGTTGCTGGGGCTTGTCGATCAGGTGGTAAATGAGGCATACAAATAGAATCCGGGTTCAATAAGGTGACCCGATAGAGTCAAGACAAGGGCCTTGATGAAATGAATCAACCATGCCCCGCGCTTTCAGCGGTGACCTTGGCCATTGCGGCATCGGTAATGACGTGTCCCGCAATCCAGGCGGAGGATCTGGAGGCGGGGTTTCGCAACCCGCCCGCGCAGGCCCGCCCTCACACGTATTGGTTCTGGATGAACGGGAACATCACCTGTGAGGGGATCACTGCCGACCTGGAGGCCATCGCGAGTGTCGGTGTCGGCGGCGCCATGACCTTCTTCAAAGAGGACATCAATGGTGCTCACGGCAAGGTCTTCCGGGTGGATCTGAACAAGAAGTGCTTTGAACTTCTGAAGACATTGCAATACGACTTCGATAAAGACGTCGGGGGAAAAGCATGGCATACCGTCTATTGGACGGATGAGACTACGATCACGAAAGTTATTGAAGAGACCGACTTTGCGGGCATTAAGAGTCCGTGCATCGTCGACTTTCGTCTTGACGAGAACAATGCCAAAGCTCTTGCGTCAGGCAAGCCGTCCACGTTCAGCCAAGCCATTATTGATCCGGACACAAGGACGGCCACGGGCGCAACAAACGACAATCAGAGAGTCGTGGGCTTGTTCACGCCGGACGCCGGACCGGCGCCCAAGAGCGGAACTATCAAAGTTAACGGCAAGGATGTAAAAGCGTCCCTCGGACGCCGAAACTCCCAAATCTATCTTCACCAGACCCTGACGCCTGTAGAGCTCGGCAAAGGCAGCAACGTCCATTTTGGCGCCGCGGAACAACCCATCTTGGGTAAAGCTGTCGCCGATGCGATGGTCACGGCACTCAAGAGCAGGAGCGAGACGAAATCGACACGGGCCTTGTCAATAGCTCCATCCGGTCGTTCGCAATAAACCACGAACACCCCGCGCCGTCGCGTGCGAGATGAACCGCAATTCGTGTCATCTAATGGAAAGGTAAGACATGAAGACGCAAATAGTGGCAACGTACGTCCTTTTGGGAATGGTTGGCGCGGCTTCCGCGGCCGAGCCTGGAGAAGCAAATGCTCCTGTCGCACCCGCAAAGGTCAAGGACATCAAGGCCTACTGCCTTGATTTCAACTGGGGGGCACGCAGGGCGTTTGCCACGCCCGGGTCCTGGGCCGGCGCCGATCCGGCAGCGCACGTGGCCTGGTACAAGGCAATAGGCGCCAATGTCATCCAGACCTTCTGCGTTTCCTGCAATGGTTACGCCTGGTACAAGAACGGCGTCGTTCCGGAGCAGCCGGGGCTGAAGTACGACTTCCTGCCCGAGATGGTAAAACTGGGGCATCAGGAAGGCATGCTCGTGATGGGCTATTTCTGCATTGGCGCCAACACGCGATGGGGACAGGAACATCCCGACCTGAGCTACGGAACCCCGAGTGGCTGTCATATCCCCTACACCGATGAGCACCTCGCCTACCTGTCCGCCGCCATCGGCGACGCGGTGCGCAGGACCGGCATTGACGGCTTCATGACTGACTGGGTGTGGCAGCCGCAGCGGAAGTCAACGGGTGGCAAATGGTTGGAGTGCGAGAAGAAACTGTATGCGCAGCTCATGGGCGAGGCGTTCCCGGGAGAAGACGAATTGTCCAAGAAGCAGGAAGTCGCCTACAACCGCAAGGCGATTGACCGGTGTTGGAAGACAATCCACAAGGCCGCGAAGGACGCGAACCCGAACTGCATTGTCTGGTTGACCAGCAACAATCCGACAAACCCGGATGTGGTGAATTCGGACATGTATAAAGAAGTGGATTGGCTGATGAACGAGGGTGGCGACTTGAAGCGGATCAAAGCCATAAAGCCGATGGTCGGCAAGGACACTCGCCTCATAACCTGCCTGGCCAACTGGAACGGGCAGGACCCAACGAAGGTCGTCCCGGAGGCCTTGAAGGCAGGCGTCGGGCTGTACGGCTTCGCCAAGCCCACGAAGATGACTGGGCTTGTGCCGTTGGAGGGGATACTGGGACGACCCGTAAGCGAGTTGAAGGGCGATGACCGAAACATCGCCGTTCTCGCACGCGCCTACCACGGCGCTTCCATCGATTCGGTCAGGAATGACAAGGGCGAGTTCGTCGAGCCCAAGAAATAGGCTTTCTCCATGCGCGTTACATGGCGATGTGGTAAACCAGACGCGTGAACGCAGTCGTTATCATGCCGTGAGGCAAAGGAGAAATCCGGCGTAGGCAGTATGCGTAAGGACATCCCAAATGGCGGTCGTTGTGGCTGTCGGCGTCCTGATCTGCGGCACAGCCCAAGCACAACAGAAGGATCTGCGCCTGCCGTCGCAGGCAAGCCGAACCATGATGAATCACATTCACGCCGAGGGAAAACCATGAAGACCCAAATCGTGGCGACATATGCACTCGTGGTAATGTGACGCCCTGGGCGACTGTCCTTATTCTCGGCTTGGCGCGGTCAATCGATGCAACTATCCGCCCGCTGGCGTGTTGAAATGGTATGATAGGGCGCATGTGCCGCCGCCGGAATCGGAATAGAAACGCATGAAAGGTCTTGCCATGATGAACTCGAACAAACTGTTTGTTCAGATTGCATTGGTGACTGCCCTGCTGCTGGTCCCGATGGCGCTATGCGGCGCCGCGGGCAGGGGCGTCAGTCTGTCCCTCATGGATTTCACCAAGGGCGGTCAGCCCGACGAATCCCACGACTGGAATCTCGGCGCCACCGGCGCGCACGGGTGGATGTGGGGATCGCGGGGCCAGACCTCGGCGGCCAGGCAGATCCTCATCACGGCCGTCGATTCCGGCAGCCCCGCCGCCGGCGTGCTTGCCAAGGGCGACGTGATCCTCGGCGTCGGCGGCAAGAGTTTTGACGACGACGCGAGGGTGCGGTTGGCCAAGGCGATCACCGAGGCCGAGACCGACGCCGCCCACGGGGTGCTCAAGCTTATCCGCTGGCGCGCGGGCAAGACCGATAACGTCGAGATCAAGCTCGCGGTCATGGGCGCCTACAGCGACACGGCCCCGTACGACTGCCCGAAGTCCAAAAGGATCTTCGAGCAAGGCTGCCAGGCCATAGCGAAAAAGGGCCTGGGCAACGTCTCGATACCCAACGACCTCAACGCCCTGGCGCTGCTGGCCAGCGGCAAGGCCGAGTACAGGCCCATGCTCGCCGAGTACGCCAAGAGGGTGGCTGAGCTTCGGCTCGAGAGCATGGCCACGTGGAATTACGGGTACGCGAACATGTTCCTGGCCGAGTATTACATGGCCACCGGCGACAAGTCGATCCTGCCCGGCCTCAAGCGCATTACGCTGGAGGCCGCCAAAGGCCAGAGCGCCGTTGGCACCTGGGGCCACAAGTTCGCCATGCCGAACGGGAACTGTAATGGTTATGGTTGCATGAACCAGCCGGGCCTCAGCCTTGCCATCTCAATGGTGCTGGCCCGCCAGGGGGGCATTAACGACCCCGTGCTGGACCGGGCTATCGACAAGGCGGCGAGCTTCCTGCGGTGGTATGCCAACAAGGGCGCGATCCCCTACGGCGATCACCAGCCCTGGCCCGGGCATGAGGACAACGGCAAATGTTCCAGCGGGGCGGTGCTTTTCGATTTGCTGGGCGATCGCGAGGCGGCGTCGTTCTTCGCCAAAATGTCCACGGCTGCCTACGAGGAGCGGGAGCGCGGCCACACTGGCAATTTCTTCAATATCCTGTGGGCGTTGCCCGGAGTCTCCCGCTGTGGTCCTCTGGCCTCGGGCGCCTATATGAAGGAGCAGTCGTGGTACTATGACCTGGCCCGGGGTTGGAAAGGCAACTTCGATTATCAGGGCTCGCCGATCGGAGAGGAGGAGCATTACAAGTATACGAAGTGGGACTGCACCGGCGCCTACTTGCTGGCCTACGCGCTGCCGCTCAAGAGCCTCTATCTGACAGGCAAGAAACCCTGCTCGGTTCCGGCCTTGAACCGCAAGGAAGTGGAGGAGGTCATTGCCGCGGGACGGGATTACTTCTCCGCGACCGGAAAGAACGGTTACGAGTACGAGGGGCGCAAGCCCGACCAGTTGCTGGCCGGCTTGTCGAGTTGGTCGCCCGCGGTGCGCAAGCGTTCGGCCCATTCGCTGGGCCGGTGCGAGGGGGATTTTGTGCCGGCTCTGCTGAAGCTGCTGGCCAGTTCCAACCGGGACGCCCGTTACGGGGCTTGCGAGGCGCTCGGCTGTCTGGGGCCGCGGGCCGATGCGGCGGCGCCTCAGTTGCGGGCGCTGCT
>Ga0315282_10005374_pt1 | contig 21891 bp, 15 predicted proteins | sample YL17G07_20_MG_FD_203693 | JGI IMG/M metagenome (GOLD analysis project Ga0315282, IMG submission 203693) | Sediment microbial communities from Yellowstone Lake, YNP, Wyoming, USA - YL17G07_20 | ecosystem: Environmental > Aquatic > Freshwater > Lake > Sediment | place: USA: Wyoming | collected... | reverse complement strand
GCTCGCGCACGCGCACGCCGATCGCGTTGTGCACCGCGTTCAGGATGGCCGGGATCGCGGGCATGATCCCCCCCTCGCCCACCTCCTTGGCGCCGTACGGCCCGTTCGGCTCGTTGCTCTCGATGATGATCGTGCGGATAGGCGGCGTGTCGAGCGCGGTCGGAACCTTGTACTCGGCAAGGTTCGCGTTCAGGGTGCGGCCCAGATCGTCGAACTTCACCTCCTCGAAGCACGCCTCGCCCAGGCCCATGAGGAAGTTGCCCTGGATCTGCCCCTCGACCTGCGTCCGGTTGATGGCGAACCCGCAGTCGTGCGAGGCCGTGACCCCGTCCACCGACACCTGCCCGGTCTCCTCGTCAACCGACACCTCGGCCACCTGGGCCGAGCAGCCGTAGGCCGGCGACGTGCCCACGGCCGCGCCCTTGAACTTGCCCCCCAGGGGCGGCGGCTTGTACTCGCCCGTGCCCACGATCGTGCCTTTCAGGACGAACGCGAGCCGGGATGCCTCGCGGAAGGTGAGCGGGCCGCCCTTGGGAAGGTCGGTGAAGCCCCGGTGCTCCTTCACGAACCGCTCCCGCACCTTGGCCACGTCCAGGGTCCCTTGCCTGGCCTCGACCACGCCGTCCCTGAACACGAACCGGTCGGCCGGCCCGCCCAGCACTTCGGCCAGGGCCCGGGCCACCTGGTCCCGCGCGTCAATGGCCGCCTGGCGCACCGCATGGCCGGTCATGAGGGTCTGCCTCGACGAGTAGGCGCCGAGGTCGACCGCGTTGTCGGTGTCGCCGCTCAGGACACGGACATCCGACATCGTGATGCCGAGCTCCTCGGCCGCGATCATGGCGAGCATGGTGTCGGAGCCCTGGCCGATCTCGGCGGCTCCGGACCGCACGATCGCGGCGCCTCCCACCTCGGCGAGCTGGATGGTGACCGTGGAGTGCCACGTGTCGGACCGGTAGATGGGGTAGCCTGCGCCGGACACGAAGAACCCGCACGCCGCGCCGATCCCCCTTCCCTTGGGGAGGCGGCCCCTCTTCCCCTTCCAATCGGACCGGTCCCGGACCGCCTCGAGGCACTCCCGCATGCCCAGGCTCGACATGCCGAGGTCGTTGCAGGTCGTCTCGCCCGTTTCCATCACGTTCCTGAGCCGGAGCGCGATGGGATCCATTTCAAGCTCCAGGGCCGCGCGGTCGAGGATCGACTCGAAAAGCGCCCGGGCGATGACCCCGCCGTGTCCGCGCTGCGCGCCGCAGGCCGGCTTGTTCGTGCAGAGCCGCACCGCGTGGAACCGCATGGCCGGCAGCCGGTACGGCGCGCCGAGGAGCGAGCCCGCGTAGTAGATCGTGGCGATGCCGAAGCTCGAGTAGGCGCCGCCGTCCAGGACGCATCGGTGGTCGAGGAACGCGAGGCCGCCGTCCTTTTTGAAGCCCACGGTCATGTCGTGCAGGAACTGGTGCCGGCCGCGGGACCGGAGGAACACCTGCTCCCGGGTGAAGGTGCCCTTCACGGGCCGGCCGGTCTTGAGCGCGAGCAGGCAGGTCGCGAGCTCGAGGTTCGAGGCCGACGCCTTGGGCCCGAACCCGCCCCCCACATACGGCTTCGCCACCCGCACCTTGCCCAGGGGAAGCCCGAGCACCATGGCGATGGTGCGCTGTACGTAGTGGACCGACTGGGTCGAGGACCAGAGCGTGAGGTTCCCATGGAAGTCCGTCTCGGCGATGCACCCCTGCGGCTCCATGAAGGCGCCGTCCTGCATCTTGCTCAGGAGCCGGTCGGTGTAGACCCGATCGGCGCCGGCCCTGGCCGTCTCGATGTCTCCGAACTCCTGGAACACCTCGGCCGTCACGTTGCCCGGGTACTCGTCGAAGAGCCGGGGCGCCTCCTCGGCCATGGCCGACGCCATGTCGAGCACGGGCGGCAGCTCCTCGATGTCGAGGTCGATGAGCGCGAGCGCCTTGAGCGCGGTTTCGGGGTCCTCGGCCGCGACCGCCGCGATCTCCTCGCCCAGGTACCGCACGCGGTCCACGGCGAAGACGGTCTCGTCGTATCGCGCCGGGCTCACGCCGAACTTCACGGCCCCGGCGTCGGCCGCGGTCACCACGGCCGCCACGCCCGGAAGCGCCCGGGCCCTCGATACGTCCACCTTGCGGAGCCGGCCGTATGCGACCGGGCTCTGCAGCAGGGCTGCATAGAGCATGTTGGGCCGCGTCATGTCGTCGATGTACACGGCCCGGCCCGTGGCCTTGTCGGCCGCGTCCACGCGAATCGCGCGGCTCCCCAGGATGCGGTGGTCGCTCATGGCTCACCTCCCTCGCCGGCCAGGTCGCGGCCGGCCGCGATCACCGCGTCCACGATCTTCTGATATCCGGTGCAGCGGCACAGGTTGCCGGCGAGCGCCTCGCGGACCTCCGTCTCGGTGGGATTCGGGTTCCGGTCGAGCAGCGCCTTGGCCGCCAGGATCATGCCGGGCGTGCAGAAACCGCACTGGATCGCCCCTTTCTCCACGAACGCGGCCTGGATCGGATGGAGCTTCTGTCCCTGGCTCAGCCCCTCGATGGTGGTGATCTCTCGCCCCTCGGCCTCCAGGGCCAGGACGAGGCACGAGTTCATGGGCTCGCCATCGATGAGGACCGTGCATGTGCCGCAATCGCCCACGCCGCAGCCCTGCTTGGTGCCGGTCAGGCCGAGCTCCTCGCGCAGCACCTCGACGAGGGTCCGCTGAGGCTCGACGGCCGTCTCGAAAATCCGTCCGTTGACCTTGAGCTTCAAAAGCGTTTTCATGGCGCCCCCTCCCCCCGGGCCCGGGCCAAGGCCTTTTCGAGCGCCCTCGTCACGAGCGCCTCGACGAGGTCGAGCCGGTAAGCGGCCGATCCCCGGAAATCGTCGATCGGCCTGGCCTCGCCTCTTGCGGTACGGGCCGCTTCCGCGAACCTCTCCGGCCCTCCCGCCTTGCCCGCGAGCATGCCTGCCGCATGGGGAGCCAAAATCGGCGTGGGCCCCACCGCGCCAAGCGCGATCCGGGCGTCGGCGATGGTGCTTCGATCGCGGCTCAGGCGGATCCAGGCCGCCGCGCTCACGATCGCGATCTCGAGCTGCCTCCGTACTCCCATCCGGACGTACGCGCTTCCTTCGCACGGACCGATCGGCATCTCGACGGCGACCAGAAGCTCCTCGGGCTTTCTCACGGTCCGGCCCGGGCCGGTGAAGAAGGCCGAGGCGTCTTCCCATCGACGCTGCGCCCGGCTCGCGAGCTCGAGCCTCGCGCCGAGCGCCAGGATCGCGATCGCGGTGTCTGCGGCCGGCCGTGCGTTCATGAGGTTCCCGCCCACCGTGGCTCGGTTCCGGACGAGCGGCGATCCCATGATCCCCGCAGCGTCCGAGAGCGCGCCGGCCTCGGGCAGGAGATCCCGGCTTCGGGACAGCTCGGCCATGGCGACGAGGGGCCCGACCCGAAGCTTGCCGTCCCCCTTTCGGATGCCCCGAAGCTCGGCGAGCGAGGAGAGCGAGACCACCACCTCGGGCCGCTCCATGGCCGGCACCCGCGCAGCGCTCTTCCATTGGGCCTGGGCCGTGCCGGCGCCGGGCACGAGCTGGAGCATGCTCCGGTGCTTCATGTTCACGATGAGATCGGTCCCGCCCGCGAGCGGCGCGGCCTTGGCGCCGTGCTTCTCGAGGATGGCCAGGGCCTCGTCGAGGCTCTTCGGCCTCTCGTAACGGAATGGGTGAAGGATCCTCATGCGTCCGTCCTCTCCCCCGGTGCGCCCGAGGCGTCCGGGACCAGCATCCCCATACTAAAGGAAAGCCGGCGGACATGGCAACGGCGAGATCGATCGCTCACTTGACATGAGAGGATTTGGGCCCCTTGGTCCTCGATGGCCCTGCACGAGGAGTCGGATGGAGAGAGCACCTGTGCTGGGGTCGGATCTCGTGGAACGTCCTGGCCTTGTCGGTCAGGAAGAACACATAGACATCCATCCCGGTATCCACGTACCCGAAGGGGTCATGGTGTCCCTTGAACGCCCTATGGTATCTCTCACGATTGCAGAGCTCGTTGTAACGTTTGACCTCGTCCGTGAAGTCTTTCGACTCTTCAAAGAATCGATGGTACATGCCCGAGCCGATGATGATCATGTCATAGCCGCGTTCCCGAAAGCTTTTGAGATCCTGTCCCAACTGACCGATATTGAAACCGTAATGGATATCGTAAAGCGGCGGTCTCAGGAAAACGGTATAGGACTCGGCCGCGACCTTGAGCCTCGGCGGTCCGGCCTGCGGAGTACGGCGTCGGCTTCGGCTTTGGGCCTTGGCTTCGGCTGTGACCTTGGCCGTGATATTGTCGAACCAGCGTTGCGCCTGGGCCCTGCCGCTCGGGCCAGGGTCGACGATCAGGGTCGGAAGGGACAGGAGCGACGGCGTGACCGCAAGAAGCGTCGCGAGGCCGAGCGCGGGCGGAATCGGCGTCCATGAAGGCCGCCACTCCCGGACCACGGCAGGAATCCAGTCTACGATCGCCTCCAGCATCACGGCCGAGAAGACCACAAGCATCACTGCAACCGGAAGCACATTCCGGTCGAAATAGACTTTCTGGGTTCCGATCAAGGCGGAGAACAAGACGACGAAAAGCACGGCCGGCGCCGCTATCCGCGTCCGGCGCCGAAGCGCCACGGCCATGCCGGAGATCCCGAGCACGAGACAGATCACGTTTTCCCGGAAAAGATACCCGAGATACCAAAGGGCGCTGCTGTCCTTGAAGCCGAGGTGACCCTGGCTGCCATAGTGATCCATTTCGCCCAGAACTCCCTTCGAGGCGTTGTGGAAATCGAGAAGCATGTAGGGCGAGGCCACAAGGAAGGCGGTGACGGAGCACAAAGCGCACAGGGCCAGATATCGGAGCCTTGTCGGCCATGGGCCCGGGAACAGGAGGCAGGCCAATCCCACGGACGGCAGGACAACCGCATAGTTGTACTTCGACGACGCGGCGAGCCCACCCAGGACGGCTGAGGCGAGAAGGGCCCGAGCGCTTCCGGTCGAAAGCGCATGGGTGACCACGGCCATGGCCGCAACCGCGAACAGGGTGGCGGGCACGTCCACGGTCATGTAATGCGACAGCCGGACGTGAAGAGCGGACACGGCCAGCATCCAGGCCGCGACCAGCGCGATCCACGGCCGCCCGACGAGGCGCCTGGCCGTCATGAAGACCACCCCCACGGTCGACGCGCCCAGCACGGCCGTGGTGGCCCGGCCGACGAGAAGCATCCAGGGCGTGGCGAGATACCCTACGGCCACGTCCTTGTTTTGGATCGGTTGCAGATCCGCCAGGGTTCGGAAGATCCCCAGAATCCTGCCCACGAGAGCGGCAAGACCCATCACGACGGTCTGCAGGTAGATCACCAGCGTGGGATAGTTGTAAATGGAGGGATGCAGGTTCTTCTTCTTGAGAATCCCTATGACGGAGTTGAAGAGAAGGTGCTCGTCCGGGTGCGCCATGTAGGGCAGTTCGTGCCCGAAATCGAGCCGCCACAGGCGCAGCAAAATCCCCCATCCCAGGATGACCGCAAGAAGGATCAGGTTCTCGTTCGAGGCCGATCGGAGTCGACCCTTTGGTTCCTCTCCCATGTCCGTGCCCATGCGTTCCGGCTTGTCTCCGGAGACCATAACCGAACGCCTTTGAAAATACCAATCTTGCACCGCTTCGGCGTTCGGGGCTAACATGGGCTCCATGGCGCGCGCCCGCAAAATACCCAAGCCCCCGTCCACGCCGGCCGTGGTGACGGAGTTCGCCGAGAACTGCGTCCGGTACGTGGAGAGCGCGCTCAAGCTCCGGCTCGACTTCGAGCCCGAGACGCTCTCCATCCTCGACCACTACGGCTCGCTCATCCGCGACACGAAGGTCAAGTCCGACGCAGAGCGGGAGAACCTTCTCCGCCTCCTCGCCTCGCTCATGGGCTGCTACTTCGGCGAGGTGATCCGGAAGCACTACGACTGCCGGTGGTGCGTCACGCACCCGGACCCGCTCGAGTGGCGGCTCGAGTTCCTGGACTGCTTCCTCTACTTCAACCCGATCGGCGTGGCCATGGAGGCCATGCTCGCGGATCACGACGAGTGCTGGGGCGCCGGTTTCGCCACCCTGCCCGAGGACATGTCCGATCTGGCCGAAAGCCTCGATCACATCCCCGGCGTCTCGACCGAGGACTTCTTCCGGTTCACCACGCGATGGGACACGCTCGCCTACATCGTGGACTGGCTCGTGGCGCGCCGCCTCACCCCGGCCTTCCAGAAGCGCCGCTTATCGACCACCGCCGTTGCCTACCGCAAGGTGGCCGACGGGTGCTAGGCCGACGCGTCTAGTTCTTGTTGCAGGCCCCGGTCCAGTATACGCCGTTCACGAGGCTTGCAATGATGCTGCTCGCTGAGTCCATGGTCGTGGCTCCTGACCCCTCATCGAAATGCCACAAGGCGGTGGTGTTGGCGTCATTGACGAGCTTCTGGGCCGGCGTGAAGGGGGCGACGTACCTTGCGATCGACGAGATCCGGATCTCGTCCAGAGCCCCCTTGAAGTAATTGCCGCTGTATAAGTTCGCGCCGAAGATGAGGGGGTAGCTGTTGGACGAGACGGCGTACCCGCTCGTGGCCATGGAGGCCGATTCCGCGCCGTCGACGAAAAGCTTCAGGTTGGCTCCGTCGTTCTGGAGCGCGATGTGATGCCAGGTCCCGGCCGTGATCCCGGTGTAATCATATTCGTACAGGGTGGAATAGCCGCTGGTGCTGCTGTCGTAGTACCGGTAGCCGCCGTAGACATAGTCGCTGCTGTCGTTGGGATAGAGGTAGTACGAGGCGGTGCTGACATTGTCGTCCCCTTTCCGGATCGCGGGCCCGGACGTGTTCTTGTCCGCAAGCCTCACCCAGGCCTCGATCGTCCAGGTGACGCCGAGATTGAGAGCCGACTCGTGCGGCACGTCCAGGTAGCCTGCATCGCCGTCGAACGTGAGGCAGTAGTCGTTGCCGTCCGCGTCGGCATCCCCGTCCACATCGGTATCGGTGTCCGTGTCGGTGTCCGAATCCGCGTCCGCGTCTGCATCGGCGTCCACGTCGGCATCGGCATCCGTGTCGGCATCCCCGTCCGCGTCGGCATCCCCGTCCGCGTCGGTGTCCGAATCCGTGTCCGCGTCGGTATCCGTGTCCCCATCCGTGTCGGCGTCCCCATCGCCGTCCGTGTCCGAATCGGTGTCCGAGTCGCCATCCGTATCGCCGTCCGTGTCCGAATCGCCGTCCGCTCCATTCCCGGCATCGCCCGTGCCCTCGCAACGGCCGAATCTGGTTTCGCAGGTCTTGCCCGGATCGCAGTCCGTGTCGAACCGGCAGTCCGCCGCGCATTTGCTCATCAGGGAGCAGTATTGCCCTGAGACGCAATCGAAGTCGTTGGTACAGTCGGATGACGCGGGCGCCGCGCCGCAGCCCAGGCTAAAAAGCCCTCCCATGGCCCATAACATCAATGATCTTGTTCTCATGATTATTCCTCCTGCTAATTTGAACTCCAACAATGGGCTTTTAAATGATTTTGTAATTATACACCACAATTATTGGTCGAGGGGGAGAAAAAACCGCTGGTTTCCTCATTCGACCAGAATGCTTTATGATGAGGATCACGACATGCCTCAACTTGACCGAACCATCCGCTACTCCGTATGCCCGTACAACTGCTGGCCTGTGAACTGCGGAATCCGGGTGACCGTGCAGAACGGCCGGGTCATCGGGATCGCGGGAAATCCCCATCACGACATCAGCCGAGGCAGGCTCTGCGTGAAGGGGCAATGCTCAGGCGAGATCCTGGAGAGCGACCAGCGTATCAAGACACCGCTCATCCGCGACGGCGAGCGGGGCTCGGGCCGTTGGAAGACCGTTTCCTGGGACGAGGCCCTGGATCGGATCGCCGGCCGGATGAAGGCCAACATCGACGCCGGCCGCTCTGAGGCCAATGCCCTCTACCACAGCCACGGAAACATCGTGCAGCGCATCAACTGGAAGATCCTGACCCCGCGTTTCGCGAACCTCTCCGGCATGACCCTGTGGGACGGGAACTTTCCCTGCTGGTACGACGTGGGCACGGCGCAGGAGCTCACCGGGTACTGGGGTATGCACGACCCGGCCGAGGCGGGCGGGCACGCCGCCGCGATCGTGAACTGGGCCCAGGACCCGGCCGCGTCCCAGGCGAACCTGGTCCCGTACCTCCTGGAGGTGAAGGAGCGCGGCGGCGTGGTCGTGACCATCGATCCGCGGGTGACCCAGACCGCAGGCCTGAGCGACCTCCATATCCGGCCCAGGCTCGGGTCCGACGTCTGGCTCGCGAACGCGGTGGCGCATATCCTCATCAGCGAAGGGGCGTACGACAAGGCCTATGTCGAGAGCCGCTGTCACGGCTTTCCGGAGTACCGGAAGCACATCGAGGCCTTCGATCCCGGCAAGGCCTCCGATGTGTGCGACGTGCCCAGAAAACAGATCGAAGCGCTCGCACGGATCTATGCCGAAAGAAAACCCCTCTGCACGAATCTCACGCGGGGGGCGCTCGGCAAGCACCGGAACGGCATCCAGATGGTGCGGGCCGTGCTCTGTCTCATCCCGCTTTCGGGCAATGCGGGGAAGAAAGGAGGCGGCGCAATCTGGGGCGAGACCGTGGACTGGAACCTTGCCCTCGCCGCGTCCGATCGAAGGCCGGCCGCGCCCTATCCGGTCAACAACTGGAACGCCATCGATGCGGCTCTCGAAAAGGGAAGCGTCGATACCCTGATCGTCGTGGGGGGCAACCCGATGAGCCAGTGGCCGGACCTGAACCGTCTGAAAGCGCAGCTCGGGAGGCTCGGGCTCATCGTGGTCTACGATCTCTTCCTGAGCCAGACGGCGCGCGAGGCGGCCGACCTGGTGCTGCCGGCCACCTCCTGGCTCGAGGAGCTGGGCTTGCGCACCTCGAACCGGCGCATCTACCTCATGGACCAGGTTCTCGACCCGATGGGGGAATGCCGCGAGGCGAGCGCATGGATGAGCGACCTCGCGAAACGCCTCGGCGTTCGGGATTACTTCCCGTGGAAGAGCAAGGAAGAGTGCCTCGACGACTGCCTGCGATCCCCGGCGTGCGACAGCGCCACGGTCGCGCTCCTCAGGGAGCATCCGGAGGGGATCGCGGCCCGCGTGCCGGACGTGCCGTACGCGGACGGTCGGTTCGGATCCGGGACCGGCAAGTTCGAGTTTCGGAGCGAGCGGGCCGTCGAGCTCGGTCTTCCGCCGCTTCCGACGCACGAGGAGCCGCTCGAAAGCCCGGCCTCATCCCCGGATCTCGCAAAGGCGTTCCCGCTCTGGCTCATCTCGTCACGGCGGAGCACCCACTTCCACTCGTTCCACGAAAGCCACCGTCATCTTCCCACGCTGAACGCGCTCGAGCCCGGGCCGGTCCTGTTCGTCCACCCCAAGGACGCGGCGGCGCGCGGCGTCCGGGACGGCGACGCGGTCGTGATGTGGAACGGCCGCGGCCAAAGCCGGGTCCGGATCGAGGTCACCACCGAGGTGGCGACCGGCTCCGTAAGCCTCAACGACTGCTGGCCCGAGCTCAACCGGCTCACGCCGGGCTTCGCCCCGTGCCCGGAATCCGTGACGCGCGCCCTGGGAATGGGAGGCCAGCCCGCGTATCAGAACACCCGCGTGGAGATCCGGAAGGGAGGGGAGGAACGGCCATGATGCGGCGGGTGTTCATCCTCGACACCTCGAAATGCTTCGGCTGCCTGGGCTGCGTAGCGGCCTGCGTCCATGCGAATCGGACCCCGTCAGGCGTCTTGTGGCGGGAGGTCCTGAAGCTCCCGCCCGAGGAGGGGAGCCGCGACACCCTGTACCTCTCCCTCGCGTGCAACCATTGCGAGAACGCGCCGTGCGTTCGGGCCTGCCCGTCCGGCGCGCTCTCGAAACGGAGCACCGACGGCGTGGTGCTTCACGACCCGGATCAATGCCTGGGGTGCCGCTACTGCCAGATGGCATGTCCCTACGGGGCCATCCGGTACGACGCCTCGACCAAGGTCACGAGCAAATGCCAGTTCTGCGCGGATCGGATCGACGAGGGGAGAGAGCCGGCCTGCGTGGAGACCTGCTTCGGCGGCGCGCTCCGGATGGAGATCGTCGACTCCGAAGCCGAGCCGGCCGAGTACCGGAAGGAGATCCCCGGATTCGTCCATCACCCAGAGGCCGGGCCGGGGATCCGGTTTCTTCGAAAGTGACGCCCATGGAAGAGCGATTCCGGAATCTCCTGCCGCTCCTTCTGTTCACCGCGCTCCTCGTCATCGCGGCCGGCATCGCCGTGGGAGCCAGCGGCTGCTTCCTCTTCTTGAGCCTCATCCCGAGACACCTCGTCACGCTTCTCGCCTGGTCTTTCGCCCTATCCTCGGCTGGCGCGCTTTTCTCCTTTCTCCACCTCGGTCGAAAGGGCCGCACGCCTCAAGTGATCCGGGGAATCGGCCGTTCGTGGCTGAGCCGCGAGGCCCTGGCCGCCGCGCTCTTCACGATCGGAATCGGAATCGCCATGATCCTCGCGCTCGGCAAGACACGCTCGCTTCTCGACGAGGCCCTGGCCGCGATCTCGCTTCTCGGACTGGCCACGACCCTCTGCATCGGAATGCTCTATCACCTTCCGGGCCAGCTCACCTGGAAGGGACGTCTCCCGGCTTCGACGCCCGCCGTCTCGTCCTTGTATCTCGGATCCTCGTTCACGCTTATCGTCAGCCTCCAGTATCGTGCGACCTGCTTCATCCACATCTTCTTTTTCCTCTGGGCCTCGGACTTCGCGCTCTCGGTCGCACGGAGGCAGCGGTTCGCCAACCAGAGCAGGCATCGTCGGGCGCTCCTCTTCCCGAGGCTCGCCCCAGCGGTCTCGTTCCTCCATCTCCTGAGGCTTCTCTTCCCGTTCGGCGTTGCGTTCTCGATCATCGATGAAGCCTTCTGGCCCGTCCCGTTCGTCATCATGGCCCAGGTGGTGATGGATCGGTTCACCTTCTACGCGGGCGCTCTGCAGATGACGCCGCGCGCGCTTTTCCTGGAGCTGAAGGACGAGCGCATGCGCTCCGCGCTGCATTACCAAAACCAAGGGGAGCCACCAGCATGAACAAAGAAGAATTCCTCAAGAGGTATCGGCGGCTCGAGGAGCAGGCGCTCTCGATCGTGGAGAACCGGCACTGTTTCAACTCGAGCGATTGCGTGCGGTGCAACCACTCCACCTTCTCGACGGGATGCACGGACTGCCACCGGTGCAACTACTGCGTCGACTGCCGGAACATCACGAACTCGAACCATTGCACGCGCTGCACGGACTCGCATTACTGCAACAACTGCATCGACGCGAGCCATGTGGTGCACGGGTCGTTCCTGACGTTTTGCACGCAGATGACCGACTGCACGTACTGCCTGGGCTGCGCCGGGCTCGAGGGCAAGGACTTCCACATCCTCAACGAGCCCCATGATCGGCGGACGTACTTCGAGCTCGAACGGACGATCCTCGCGGCCCTGGGGATCCGGCGATGAGGGCCGTGGTCCAGCGGGTCTCGAGGGCCGAGGTGCGGATCGACGGCGTAATCGCAGGGTCGATCGCCGAGGGGCTTCTGGTCTACCTCGGCGTGGGGCTTTCCGACACCGGGAAGGACGCCGAAGCCCTGGCGGCCAAGGTGGCCGGCCTGAGGATCTTCGAGGACCGGGAAGGCAAGATGAATCTCTCGGTCCTGGACCGGGGGCTCTCCGCGCTCGTGGTGAGCCAGTTCACGCTGTACGGCGACGCGAGGCGAGGGCATCGGCCGTCCTTCGTCGAAGCCATGCCCCCCGACCGGGCCGAGCCGCTCTACGAGACGTTCATCGCCTGTCTCAAGGAGAAGGGGGTCCCGGTCGCCTCGGGCCGATTCCGCGCCATGATGGACGTGGACGCCGTGAACGCCGGCCCGGTCACCATCCTTCTCGACAGCGCCAGGCAATTCTGAGGAGATCCCGGAAGGCGCGCACGGCGCGGGAAAACCAACCGTACTTGCTTCGGCCGTGGCGTCTCGGCCGGTGGCTCACCTCCACCTCGATCATCCGGCGACCCTTGAGCAGGGTGGGGAAGAACCGGTGCATGCCGTCCCAGTACTCGAGCCCGGCCACCGCCTCGGACCGAAAGGCCTGGAGACCGCACCCACGGTCGCGGAAGCGCTCGCCCAGAACCAGATTGGCGAAGCCGTTGGCGATGCGGGACTGGATGCGGCGATGGAGCGGGTCCTCGCGCTTCCTTCGGACACCGAGCGCCGCATCGTACCCTTCCTCGATCGTCCGGATGAGCGCCGGGATGTCGGCCGGGTCGTTCTGCAGGTCCGCGTCCAGCTTCACGAGGATGCGGCCGCGCGCTTCCCGGAACCCCTCGTAGAGGGCCCGGCTCTGGCCTTGGCGCATGGGGAGGTCGATTCGGCGGATCCTGGGATCATCGAGCGCAAGGATCTCCTCACGGCTTCGATCCGTGCTCCCGTCGTTCACGACGAGGACCTCGTAGTCGATCCCCTGGAGCGATCGAGCGATCCCCTCGAGAAGGGGTCTCAGGTTCCCCTCCTCGTTGTGGACCGGAACCACGATGCTGATTCGAGGCATCACTTCACCCGGTACACGTCCGAGAAGTCGTCCCGGAACACCAGCTCGAACCGATCCCGGCGGCCGGCGAAGTTCTGGATCAGCCCCCTGTTCCTGGGGATGTGCTCCACATGCACGTAGGAGGCGCCGAACACGTCGTGGATCACGAGATAGGGGTCCTCCCTGAGCGCCAGGGCGTCGTTGTACAGCCGATAGAGACGCTCGTCCTTGGCCTTCATGAAAAGCGGGTCCAGACCCAGGGTGTAGACCTGTTCCCGGTTGTAGAAGAAGAGCTGCGAGAACGCGGCATAGTTGGCGATGAAGACCTCGCTCCCCTTGGCCGCATGCTCCTTGAGCCACAACGCCGAGCCCGAGTTGTCGATCCGGTCCATCTCCCTGAAGCCCTCTTTGAGATCCCGGACATTGAGAATGACCACGAAAACGGCCGCGGCCATCGCCAGGACCGCGGCAAGGCGTTTGGTCGTCCGGCCGATCGCCCCGGCGAGAAGCGTCGCGTCGGATACGGCGAAGGCCGAGAAGAGCACGGCGAACGGATAGAACTGATCGATGCCGCGCGACACCTTGGAGTACGTGATGAAGAAGAACGCCGCCAGAAGGAACAGGCAGAGGGTCTCGAACCTCGGACGGACCCGGCCCGAGGCCACGAGGAAGAGGACCAGCCCGATCACGACCCACAGGGGCCATGAGAACGAGAAAAACTCCCAGGTGCTGAGCGGCATCCACTCGAGGTTCATCGCCGGATCGGACCGGACCAGGCTCGCGCTCAGGTACTGCACCGCCATCACGCGGAGGTTGTCCGGAAAATAGGGGTTGACGACGATCGACAGGCCCATTCCCGCGATCGCGGCAAGGACAGGCTTCAGGTCCCACGTCCGGTGGTACAGGCCGTCCGTGATCGTGAAGAGGATCACGATGCCGAGAAGCACCGGGAACGCGCTGTAGGCCCAGCCGAAGACGAGCGCCACTGCGCCGAGCAGGAAAGGCCTCCGTCGGAGCATCCAATGGAGGGCCAGAAGGTACAGGAGCACCGAGAACGCGATGGGTCGCACCGCCAGGAGCCGAAGCATCACCACCTTGGAGGAAAAAAGGAAGAAGAAGGTCCAGAAGAGCGCATACCGCACCCCGTGCCTCGCGAGAAACCCATAGAACGCCAGGCCGAGCGCGAGCACCATGACGACCGTCGCGGCCTTTCCTCCGGCCTTGAGGTCATCCGCCAGCGTGAAGGGAACGAGAAGGACGTGGAAGCCGAAGTGCTTGTCCACGAACCGCTCGCTGAAGATGGTGTGCTTCATCCACGGGAACTCATGGAGCACCCCCTCCCGCCGCATCATCTCGGTGAGGCGGAGGTGGAAGTAGTCGTCCTGCTGCAGGCCCGGGTGGGAGAACTGAAGCCAGCCGTAGATGCCGCCGACCGCGAGGACGATGATCGCGATGTCCTTTCTCCTCATCGGACCTCGAAAACCGACGCGAAACGGTCCTGATAGACCGGCCGGTAGTCCTGCTGATGGGTCGCAAGATACTGGTATAAGGGATGGTAAATCTGCAGGTGCTCGATGTGAATATACCGTGCGCGGAACACCTCCTTCAGGAGCGGGTACGGGTCGCTCCGGAGCAAGGTCACGTCGAAGTATCGCCGGTAGCGCTCCTCGTCTAGCTGCATCATGAAGTTCGGGTCGAGCCCGATCGTGTAGTGCTCGTCCTGATTGTAGAAGAAGAGCTGGGGAAAGGCGGCGTAGTTCACGTTGAAGACGAGGGCGCCCTTGTCCGCGTGATCCTTGAGCCAGAGCGCGGCGCCGCGGTTGTCGATCACCTCGACGCCCTTCAGATTGCGTACGGTCAAAAAGACCGAGAGGCCCATGGCGAGGACCAGCACCAGGATTGCCGCGGCCTTGTGGATTCGCCGGAGCTCGACATTCAGGTCCTTGGCGAGAAAGGCCAGGAAAAGCACGACGAACGGAAGGAATTGATCCACGCCGCGGACCGCCCGGCAGAAGGTCACGAGGAACAGGGCGGATATCACGAAAAGAAACAGGGTCTCGAAGCCCATGGGCCTGGGCCTCTCGAGCGCGAGCACGAGAAGCACGATGAGGATGAGGAAAAAGGGCCAGAGCGTCTGCAGCATCTCCCAGGTAGGGGCCGGCATCCACTCCAAGTTGAGCCCGACGTCCTCGCGCGTCAGGGTCGCGGTGGCGTACTGGCGGTAGAAGAGATCGAGATTCCTGGGAAAATAGGGATTGATGACCAGTCCCGCTGCGGCACCTCCCAGCGAGGCTGCAAGCGGCTTCCACTCGAACCGGCGCTGGATCGCAAGACGCGCGATCACGAAAACCGCCACCACGGCGATAAGGACCGGAAACGCGATATAGCTGAGCGCGAAGACACCGGAGAGGACACCGAGGGAGATCGCCTTGCGCTCACACAGGAAATGGACCCCGAGAACGAGGAACGCGACCGAAAGGGCGAGAGGCCGCACGCTGAGGAGCCGGATCAGGAAAACATGGCTCCCGAACAGGAGGATCAGGACCCAGAAGACCGGGTGATTGATCTGTCGCCTCTCAAGGAACCGGTACAGGACAAAGGCTGCAAGGAGCATGAAGACGATGGTCGATACCTTGGCCCCGATCACCGGATCGCCGAACGTGAACGGGATGAGGAGCACATGGTACAGGAAGTGGCCGTCCACGAACTGCTTGTTGAGAATGGTGTGCTCCAGCCAGGGGAACTCCCGGATCACACCCCGGGAGGGGATCATGGCCGCAAGGCGGATATGGTAGAAGTCGTCCTGCTGCAGGCTCGAGAACGAGAACTGGATCAGGGACGAGAGCGCAGCGGTGATCGCGAGAAGGAAAACGATCGGACGGCGACTCATGGGGATCTGAGCAGGGCGCTACCCCCCTGCCGGACCTAGTCTTCGTAGATCCAGTAGAGCGCGGTTCCCAAATATTCCGGATGAGTCCCGACGAAGGGGCTTCCGAGGAAGAGGTCCGATTCCTGGCCCACGATGGGCGAGGCCAGGGACGACGTGCCGTGCGTGGGGCCGGACCAGGCGGCACTGATAGAGAGTGGGCCCATGCGGTTGAAATCGTCGAAATCGAGGCTGTCCACCCGGATGAGGTACCATTGGTAGGAAGAGCTGCCAGGATCCTTCGTCGGATTATTATAGGCGACCACCGTGGACCAGTAGAGGTATCCGCTGGCGTCCATGGCCGGGGTCTGGGTGTTGTAGCTCGCGTACGCCGTCGGCTCTTCGACGGGGTCATAGGCCATGATACTGACAGGCGCCACGCTGCCGCTGAGGAAGCCCAGTCGGTACAAGTCTCCGCTGACCGAGGCCACGAAGACATCGTCGCCGCTCAGGACCGGCCTCGGAATGAGGAACAGATACAGTTCGTTGTAAGCCGGCATGCGCACCGTGTAGTAGTTCGGGAAGTCCGTGCCGTACCCGGTGACATCCGTATGCGCCACCTGAACCGGGTTGGCGCCCCAGGAGGGGGTGAGGAGAGCATAGGTGCTGGCATCGATGGCGAACACGTATTCGTTGAGGTACGTCGTCGCCGCCTGCTTCCCTGTAACAATGGTCTCGAAGCCCACGGAGGCCACGTAGATCACGCCGTCCGCATGGCCGGTGCTGGGCCCGGACAGCACGGGCGTGGAGACGTAGTACGACCCGTCCTCATCCGGATCGTTCTGGGCGAGTGACACGGTGGTGACGAGGGTTAGATCCAGGTTGTAGACGTACAGCTTGCCGTCGTTCGCGGTGAGCGCGATCCGGTCACCCGGCAGCTCGATGGGCGAGCCGATGAACTCGAACGGCGCAACCCCGTCCTTGGCCTTGATCTTGGCGTCGGGCGGGATGCTCGTAAGGCCCGGGCTCATGTACACCGGGTGGCCGTTCGGGTTCATGGCCACCACATACGCCAGGTAGCTCGCATCCGAGGCCATCGGCGACCCGTAATAGGAGTAGCTGGGTATCGGATACACCTCGTTCTGCGTGTAGTATACGAGCCCGGTCTTGGAATGCACGAGCGGTGTGGTGTAGATGGGCCCCTGAGGCCGGATGGTGACCGCGTCGCGGACGAACGTATCGGCGAACGGCGCATAGTAGTGGCTGCTGTAGTACCCGTGCGAGGTGAGGGTATCCTGCGGATAGAACCACTTCACGTACGTGTCCGTGTTGGGGGTGCTATAGGGTTGGTAGTTCGGATCGTACACCCTCTGCGGGTCGAGGGCCGCCAGGGTATTGTAATAGAAGTAGCCGTACCCGGACATGGACGAGTACATGAAGTTCAGCCCCACGTAGAGCGTGCCGTCCGGCGCAAGGGTCGGTCCACCGATGGAACCGGAAGAGAAGGAGTTGGAAGATTCCCAGCCGCTGATGGCCCTACTGGTCAGCAGAACCGGCGCGAACTGCGACTGATTCCAGGAGTACTGGGGGTCGAAGAGGAACAGGGATGCGTAGCCGTAGCCGTAATCCCGCCAGGACGAGACGACCGAGTAGACCTGACCGGTTTCGCTCTGGACGAGCGGTGAGAAGTCGTTCCCATGCCAGCTGGCGTAGCCCAAGGCATAATAAGCGGACTGGAGGAATTGCTGGTACAAACCGGACGAGGGCCCATCCACGTTCTGCTGTCCGGAACGCCGGTTGTTCTCGCCGGCCGTGGCGTAGAACTCGGGCTGCTCGCAGATCTTGTAGACTTGCCCCATGCCCGGGTTGTAGGAGCCGGCCTTGGTCGGCACGGGCAGCATCTCCTCGCCGCTCGCCACGTAGATGCATCCCTTGGCCTCATCCACCTGCTCCGCGTTGAACGGCCCCAGGGCAGGCATCCCCTTGGGGCTCATGACGGCGAAGTTGTAGCCGGACATATAGCGGATCGAGGCTGGCAGATCGATGGACCACATCAGCGGGTCCGCGAGCTTCGTGGGGTCGAGCTTGAGGACCTGGGCCGCGTCGTAGAAACCGTACTCGGTATCGAGGGGTGCAACCTCCTCCTCGGCCACGAGGATCACGCGGTCCTGGCCGTCGATCACGGGCGAGGTCATGATCTGCGTGATGCCTGCCGGCAGGGTGAACGGCTGGAAACCGTTCGCGGCCGTGTACAGGAAGACCTCCGGAGGCTCGTCCAACGGGTTCGAGAAGCTGGGCGCCACGAAGACCACGCTCGAGTCCGACAGGATGGCGGGCGCAGGCAGGAGCTCGACGTTGAAGGGATAGGCGTTGGGGCCCGCCGCCTGTTTGACGGGCACGAATAACGAAACATCCTGGAGCTTCTGCGAGGTCACAAGCGAGAAGTCCTTGAGGTCCACGGCATAGGCCGTGAGGTCTGCGGTCGAGACATTGACGCAGGCCACATTGCGGATCAGGTTGCCTCCACCGTTATCGGTCACGATGGACCGGCAGCCCATGCCGTTGTAGTAACAGGTCTGACAGGTCTGTGAGCCGGTGAAACAGGCCGCGATGTCGCTGTCCTGGCAGCTCCCGCCGCCGGAATAGGTGTTGTAGCACACCGCAAAGCCGTTCGCGCAGGGGTTAGTGCCGCCAAACTTGAGCTGGCCGTACGTGCTCGACACCTCCTCGCGAATCGCGGTGAAGTAAGCGACGTCCTGGGCCGGGTCGATGACCGGCGTCGAGACATAGGTCCACTCGACCAGCTTCCCGTCCGCGGAGGACGGGCTCTCCATCCAGGAGGCATAGTAGCCCTGGAGCTTGGGCGAGTAGGTGGCGTCCTTCTTGTCGTCAGGCACGATGCCGAAGAGGAAGTTGCCGCTCGGCTCCACGATGAGTCCGTTCGGCGCCACGGCCGGCGTGGCCCGGCCATGCTCCGGGTCCGGAATACCGGCCATCTTGGTGAAGTTGCGGTATTGGACCGGGGCCGCCACTGCCGCCTTGGTGTCCATATCCTTGTCCCCATCCACGTCCGAGTCCACTGCGGCCACCTCCTGGTGTTCCCAGGGGACTGCATGGGACGGGATGTCCGTATAGTCCTCCGACGGCAGCTTCATGTCGAAGATCCATACGAGGTCCCCGTTTTGGGCGTCGAAGGACGCGAGGAATCCGCTCTTCAACGGCACGTACACCTGCTCCAGGGCCGAGACCGTGGGCGTGGCATAGGTGTAGTCGCGCTGCGGGAAAGCGTGGGGCGGCTGAGTGAAATACTCGGGAAGGCCGACGTAGAGCGCTTGGGGCGCCCCGCCGTCCAGTTCGATGTCCGAGTTGTCCCAGGCGTAGAACGAGCGCTGGTCCTTGCCCAAATTCATGAGGCCGGAGACGTAGAACTGATCCGGACCGATGACCGGGGACGGATACGGCTCTGCGTACTGGGTTATATATGCCCGATCGGCTTTAGTTAACTCACTAGGATTTTTGAAATAATAATCAGCCCCGACATATTGGTTCAAGTAATTGTAATTGTCTATCCATAGATCTTGCGAGAGATAATAACCATACTCGGAAAAATACATATTGGAAGAAAGATCCGGATCCAACGGGATCTGGTATAAATATCCGTTCACATTCGCCGCGTAGAGGAAATCGCCGTTTTCGTCGATGGCCGGCGAGTTCCACATCTGTCTGAGAGGTGTGTAGTCGTATCCATAGTAGCCGAACTTGCTGTAGGCGTCGTTCGACTCCTTGAAGGTCCACTCGATGTACGGGTGGTCGGGAGAGTTGTAGGCCTGCCGGTGCTCGGCGTTCTTGCCCAGGGTGGGCCACTGACCTTCGATCGTCCCGCTCTTGTCGAGCACGGTGACGGAGGCTTCCGCGTAATCGGTGAGCCCCGTGGTCACGGGGTTGCGATCCCCGAGAGTGAACTGGAAGGTGTAGTCGCCGTTCTGGACGTAATCCGGGTTGAAATCGAGGGTCCAGGTTCCGGCTCCCGTTTCGGTGAGTGTCACGTTCTTCGTGTCCGCAAGCGCCAAGACGCCGTTCGGGGTGACCGCTATCACATTGAGGTAGAGGGGGGTGTCACCGTCCGGATCGGTCCCGACGATCAGAATCTGAGCGCTCCCCTTCTCCATGACCGTGGCCGTCTGGGGCGTCACCTGGATGATGGGCCCGCAGTTCGTCTCGTTGATGCTGATCGAGAGATCGAGGTTGTTCGATACGGCGCCTGCCGGATTGCCGTTGTCCGTGGCGTTGACGGTGAACGAATACGGGGACCCGTTCACGGCGGCGCAATCCGCGGTCACGCTCACGAACCAGTCGGTCCCCACCTTCTTGAGGCTCACGTTCAAAGCCGCGGGAACGTCGCCCACGAAGGCCATGGAGTCGATGCGATCACCCTCCGGATCCGTGAACGCGAACTTGAAGTCCTTGGAGGTGGTCTCGTCGGCCGACAGGGGGGGCGGGTTCGACGAATCGAGGCTGAGCGTGCCGGAGCAGTTGGTCTGGACGACGTTGATCCTCACCACCTTGACCGAGGACAGGGGATCCGGGTTGTCGTCCGTGGCCACCAGGGCGATGTCGTACTCTCCCAGGTCCGTGCAGCCGGGCTTCGCGGTGAAGGTGACCGGACCGCTGGTCGCGGGAAGCGACGGGCTGACCGTGATGAAATCGGGCAATGTCTTTACATTCAACGTGACATTGTCTCCATCCGGATCGCTGAAGCTGGCCGAGAAGGTCAGAGGAGTGCTCGTATTCTCATCAATATTATAGGTCGTCGTGGTCGGATCCAGAGTGATGACCGGCGGGTTGTTCATGTTCGCATCGGCATCCCCATCCGCGTCCGTGTCGGCATCCGAATCGGCGTCCGCATCCACGCCGCCGTCGGCTGTGCGGCAAGTTCCGTCCGCATTGGGCCAATCGTTCGGGTCGATGTAATTCGGAATGCCGTTGTGGTTGCAGTCGTCGACTCCCTCCACCTTGTCGGAGACCCCGTCGTTGTCGCTGTCCACATCCTCGTAGTCCGCGATGCCGTCCCCATCCGTGTCGCGCGGGTGCTCGGGATCGTCGCCGGCCTCTACGGAGTCCGGGATGCCGTCTCCGTCCGAGTCGTCGTCCATCCAGTTTGGAAGCCCGTCCCCGTCGATATCCTTGTCCCCCATGGGGCCTGATTGCTCAACGGAGTCCGGAATCCCATCCCCGTCAAAGTCACTCCCGCTCTTGTTGCTACCGCACCCTGTGAATCCGAGACCCAGGACGATAGCAGCCACGATTATTGACCAATGTAATCGTTTCATCTTTTCTCCCTCTATTTTGATGTGTAACCTGAAATTGGGCACTTTTTTCTCGCTTAAAAGAACTTCATCGTATTCTTCCTATAATACTGGAATGAGTCAATTGAAAAAGACAAAGACATGAAATGGATATAATAAAATATATAGAATAATAGATAAATCAGCAAATCAACCAGCGGGAACGCCTTGAAATTGGCTCCAGTGCCGATGTCTATCTTTTATAGTTGTTTTTCCATTAATACTAACTATTATCCTGTTTATTGTAATACATTAACTAACCGGTTTATTTGCTCGGTTCTCGGAGGCCATGACTGTGAAAATCCAAATCAGACGAAAATTCGCCGCTGTGCTCCTGGGCCTGGCTCTGTCGCTTTTCGCTGTCCATGCCAAGGCCGAGACAGGAGACATCAACATCCATTTGGAGCTCGGACCCGGTTTTGTGGTTACCGGGTGGCAGATGAACGGGCTGGACCCGGGCCTGTTCGGCGCGGCCAGGCTCGAGTACGCCTTCCTGGAATGGATGGGCGTGGAGGCCGGACTGGGATATCTCAATTTCTTCAACGGCTCGCTTCCCGAGGGATACGAGAAGATCGACGGCGCCTATATCCTGTCCATCCCCGTAGGGTTCCGCTTCAGGCCGCTCAACGACGAGAAAGGGTATCTCTGGGACTGGAGCGGCACGAACGACCCTGAGGGCAATGCATGGAGCAATCTCTGGATCGACGTGCACGGGGATTATTACCGCACCGGCAACCTGAACCGAGGCGGCGTGGACCTGGGTGTCGGCGCGGAGTTCTCTCTCGTCACCTACCTGCAGGTGGGCCCGTTTATCCGAGGCATGTATGTCTACCAGCCCGACTCGGTGAACACGCGGGCTTCCAACGACGCCTTGATCATTTTGGCCGGAGTCAGCGCCTCGATCGCGATTCCTCCGGGCAAGAAGTGGCGCGACACGGACGGCGACGGCATCTTCGACTCGACCGACCAGTGCATCTATGACCCGGAAGACAAGGACGGGTTCCAGGACCAGGACGGATGCCCGGACCCGGACAACGACAACGACAAGGTCTGAGACCCGTGGGTGGA
>Ga0315282_10005373_pt1 | contig 21899 bp, 17 predicted proteins | sample YL17G07_20_MG_FD_203693 | JGI IMG/M metagenome (GOLD analysis project Ga0315282, IMG submission 203693) | Sediment microbial communities from Yellowstone Lake, YNP, Wyoming, USA - YL17G07_20 | ecosystem: Environmental > Aquatic > Freshwater > Lake > Sediment | place: USA: Wyoming | collected... | reverse complement strand
GCTGCGATCGCATCGTCTTCGGCGTCATCAGTCACTTGAACCGCTCCTGGGAGAGAAAACCCCTCAGGGAATTTACACAAAATGCTTGACGCTACCGGCACAGGAGAGAACTTGACCGCCGCGGCAGCAGATGTGAGAATCCTTCCTGGTCGATCCAGCGCCCGGGGAGGGCGACGATGATCAGCGGGCTTCCGTGGGGTTTAGCTCTCTCCAGCGGCGTGAACACCTACCTGCCGCTCTTCCTGCTGGCCCTGTTCGCTCGTTACGGCCACCTGGTTCATCTTTCGCCGCGATTCGAATGGCTGGTTTCGGACCAGGCCGTTTTCATCCTCGGCGTCCTCTCCGTCCTGGAAGTCCTGGCGCAAAAGTTCCCCGTGCTCGACAACGTGTGGGACTTCCTGCACACCTTTTTGCGGCCGCTTGCCGGGGCGCTGGCAGCGGGCGCTACCCTGAATTCCGATCGCGCCTTTGAAACGCTGCTGGCCATGGTGATGGGCGGGACGCTGGCCGGCGCCGCCCACTCCGCCAAGTCCAGCCTGCGGCTGATGAGCACCACCAAGAGTTTCGGGACCGCCAACTTCATCTTGAGCCTGGGCGAGGACGCGGCCGTGGTCACAGGCGCGCTGCTTTCGTTCTACGCGCCCTGGGTGATGCTGGGGATTGTGATTCTGTTCGTGTTGCTTTTCGCCCTGATCGGCCCGCGGCTTCTGCGCACGCTTTCTTTCAATATCCGTATGGTGGGGGCATTTTTCACGTGGCTGTGGAGGACCATACGGCGCGCGCGCCGGCCGGCGAGCCTGCCCGAGAGTCTACTCGAAATGCCGCCCGAGCGCCTGCGCAGCCTCAACGCCCTACTCGCGCCGGGCGAAGAGCTCCTCGGCGCCCTCCAGGGTTGGAAGCGATCCAGCCGCGGTCCGCGACGCGCCTCGCTCCTCCTCACCTCGCGAAGACTGCTGTGGATTGAACACCGGCTTTTCCGGAAACCGCAAGTGGGGGAGATTGACTACCGCAACCTCTCGCTGGCGCGCTTTCGGAACCTCGTCCTTTTTGTGAAATTCGACTTCCTCACCCGGCAGAACGAAAGCCACACCCTGAATCTCCGCAAGACCCACGCAGCGTTTGGCGAGATGGGCGTGGAGAGAATCCGTGAACTCGCGGGGCTTCCCCGAGAGGCGGGCGGCACGGCTCCGGCAGCGGAGTCGAACCTCGCGTCGGTTCCCCGTTAGGTTGCCAATCGGTAACCGCCGGCAGCGTGCGCCCCGAAACTAACGCGCCGCACCCGTGGAAGAGGTGTGGAAGTACCACCCGGCAATGAGGCCGATGTAGATCAGGGAAATCACCAGGCAGATTCCAAAAGTCTTCCCCAGAAATTTTTCGCTCACCTGCTTGCGCCACACCCGAATACTCAGCGTGACCAGGGCAATTTCCGAAAGTGTCGCCAGGGCGTAGAGCGGAGTCTCAGACCGCCCGAGGGGCTTGCCGGTCATCGAAGCCCACAGGGTGCCGAAGTCGTGGAAAAAGCCTCCCAGCAGGATATCTAGAATGAACCACAAGGGGGGAGCCACAATCCCCAGCATGTAACTGAATTTGTCCTCGCCAAAGAATACGAGGATCACAATCACGAAGAAAATCGTACATTTCAGGAGCTCCAGGGGAAACATCTGGGGAATCGCAAAGGCGCTCGCAACGATCATCACCACCGTCAGAAACGCCGTCAAGAAGACCCATCGGTCGGACATGGCTGCACTCCTTTTTGGGGCTTCAGCCTCGGCCTTGCTTGGTCGTCAGACCTCGCCGCGGCCTCTGTGAATTGGCGAAAATATCCTCTTGGGATTGTGCGCTCACCAGCGCCTCAAATCTCAGACCGAGCCCTGAAAGAGTTACGGGACTCGGGCGGCGGTAGTATAGGAACACACGAGCTAGAATACAAGCCTGTTTCAAGGTGAGGAAGAGGAAAACTTGCAGCGCCTTCTCGGAACTGGGGACTTGAGGTAAACTGGTGCTGCGCGCCTGTAGCTCAGTTGGATAGAGCGGCAGACTTCGAATCTGTAGGCCGGGAGTTCGAGTCTCCCCAGGCGCGCCAGAACAGCCAGGCATGAGCGCCCCGGCGCGTCCGGCATTCCCGGCGGACAAGATTACAAAGGATTGAAAATGAGCGGCAGAGCACACTCCCACCCCGCCCTACGGAGAAACTCACATCGCGTGAGCAATAAAACAACCGAAAATCCGCGCTCTGGTCGGCTCAATGCTTGGCAAGCTTGCTCGCCATGGTGAGGAGCAACTTGCGGTTGGTGCTGGACATGCCCTCGAAGAGTTTCACCAGCTTCTTGACCGGTTTCGAGACGCCAGCCTGTGCGGGCAGCCTGGGAGCCGCCGGACGTCCCTCGCTGTGGAACAAAAGCTGATAAGGCTCGGCCTCCAGAGCTTTGGCAAACTTCTCCAGAGTCGATAGCGAGGGAGCGGTGTAGCCGCCCTCAACACGAGAGATATAGGATCGGAGAAGACCGGAACGCCTTTCGATGTCGCCCTGCGACAGGTCCTTCGCTTCACGCAATTCTCTTAGTCGTTTGCCGATATCCATGCGAGCATTAAAACAAATGTGCAATCATTTGTCAATAGTGTTGAGTCAATGAATTTATCTGTTGGGAACCCCCCCGAAAGGTCACCCCGAGTGCTGCGGGTCGTCGCTCGATACCCTGATGATGTTTCGCCCACCCGGATCCACATTTGCAGAGCGGCCGCCCGCCAGGAACCGTCAGGCGCGACCCCCGAGGTGGGCGTTGGGGCGCGCCTTTCCTTATCCGTCTTCCTCAGGTTGCTTCCGGGTCTTGCGGTCCGTTCGAGAGCCTGGCGCCGCGCCGTCCCGCTCGCGGGCCGCCTGATAAGCCACCCACCCGACCAGCGCGAGGGTGAGCACAGAACCCACCATCTCGCTCATCGTCGGAAGCAACAAGGCCAGCGCAGCGCGGGCGATCAACTCCCGGTCGTTCGAGTCGGTAATGCAGAGAATTCTTGCTCCCGCCGTCTTGAGCCGCTGCGCCACCTCGTGGACTTGCTTCTTCAGCCGGCACCCCGCACCGGAAAGGATCAGGACGGCGGAATCGCCATCGAGCTTCCCAGCGGCGCCGTAAGAAAACTCCGACAGCTCCGATCCAACCGCAGGAACCTCCGCCAGCCGCCGTAACCAGAAAGCCCCCTGGAGTGCCGCGGGATGGTAGAATCCCTCGCCCAGCACGTCAAGGTTGCGTAGCCGATTCAGTTCGGAAGCCAGCGACCGGACAGCGTCTGGAAGCTGATTCAATACCCACTCCACTTGCCCCGGCAACTTCTCGAACTCCTGTTGCAGGGCGTCGAACTGCGGGTGAGGCCGTTTGAGAATTCTCGCTGCCAGGAGAGCGATGTAACTCAGGCCAGCTTGCTGCAAGACGACTCTCTTGAATCCTCTTTCCACCTCCTTACCCAAGCGCAGTCGAAACACCCCGTCGGCGATCCGCGCCAAGGGATCGTCTGGGTTCTCAGCCAGAACGAGGAGGATCGCGCCGCGGGATTTCGCGGTTCGCGCCGCGGCCAGAACCTCCTCGCATTCCTCACCCCCCGAAATGGCCAGGACCACCGACCGGGGCCGCAGCACGGCGGCCGAATAAGCTGCGAACCCTGCCGCTGGCCGCGCCACCACCGGCCAGCCCGAGAGCGATTCCAGAGCGTAAGCGCCCGTCAAAGCCGCAGGGATGGAGGAGCCGGAACCCGTGAGGTAAATCGGTCCATCACCCCAGCGGGTGTTCCGCACCAGCGTTTCATATTCGGGCCGACCCTTCTCCAACATCTCCCGCAGCGCGCGCGGGATATCCATGATTTCCTGCTTGATGTCAACTGGCATCAACTGAACCCTTTCCGGTGTCGAAGACCCGCTATTTCTGAGCCGGCATTCTGCCGGTTCCTGTGAAGCCCCCGCTGGCTGCCGCATCAGGACGCCCGTCCCAAAATCTCTGGACCGAAAGGTGCGCCCCAAAGAGCAGAATTAGCGACCCCACGAAGGCCCAGAACACCAAGGTGACGGATAAGGTGAAAGGCCCGTAAACCTCCCGGAAGCGGAACAGCGGCAGTGTCAGAAAATAAACAAACTTCCCCCCCTCGGTCAGAAACCCCGCCATCACCGCGGCGGGAAGCACACAGCTTGCTGGCGCCTTCCCGTTGGGCAGGAAATAGTAAATCACGAAAAAGATGGAAATCACCAGCGGGATGGAAAGAACCTCCAGAATCCCGCGGGAAACCACCGCTCGCAATCCCTGAGAAGGCGCCCAGTCGAGGAGGGATATCACCATCCACTGGGTCGCCGCTGTGAAGAGAATGGAGAAGAGAGCGAGAAGCCCAACCACCACGGCCAGCAGAAATGCCAGGGCTTGGTTACGGAGAAAGCTGCGGTTGTGCGCAAAGCCCCAGACCTTGTTCAGCGCCACTTCCAGCGGCAGGAAGATTCCCGAACTGGTGAACAGCAGCATCACCACGGACACCAACTGGAGCCGGCGCCGACCCACCGCCAGGACCTTCAGAGTCTGAATCACCGAATCCGCTCCTTGCGGCAAGTTGGCGTGCAGAAGCTGCAGGATGACTTGATAGGCGGCGTCCCAGTGCAACCCGCGCTTGCAAACCGTCAACAAGATCAGTGTGAAAGGAAAAAACGAAAGATAGGCGTTCGCCGCAATCGAGAAGGCGTACGCGTGGACTTCTGTGGTGAACAAGTATCGCAGGCTGGGAAGCAGATAAGGCCCGGCTGGCCGCGCGAATGCGACGCTACGCCGAGCGCTTTCAGCCCATCCGGCAAGCCTCTTGCGCCACACGTGAGAAGTCACTCCTCTATTGGACCGACGTTCGGAGCCTGCCCCGCCTGCGCCTCAGCTCGGCCCGCCGCGCGCCGGCGGACGCGCTGGCCTTCCCGAAATACATGACCTGGGACCAATCCGGCACCGACAGCGACGTGTGGACGGGCATGCTCGCTCAGAAACTGGGACTCGAAACCGTCGAGGAGCTTTCCCCGCTCGATCGGCCTTAGGAGATTCCCACTGTCCCGGCCGCGCCTGGGGCGGCGCTATCTTCACGCTGTAGAGCCGTTCCGGCGGAACGTCCCGCTTTGCGGGACGGCCCACCGGGCTGTCTCTACTATCCCCCAAGCTTCGAAAAGGCCGCCCCTACGCCCCCGCCGGAAACGCCATGGTGGTCATCAGCGCCAAGGCGGGTTGCGTGGAATCGAGGCGCGTGTGTTGCACGACGATGCGCACGTTGCTCTCAACTTTCAGCGCAAAGGGTACACCCAGCGGAATCGATGCCTTTTGCTTGTTTTTCAAGTCGCCGATCCGGATGTGCGCCGTTCGCCGCGGCGGGCAAACAGCCTGTAAACCTTTTAACGGTTCACGGCCCTCAAAATAAGCCGTCAGCTGCACCGCAGCCGATTTTTTGCCCAGGTTCAGCACGCAAGTTGACTCGTGGCTCTTCAGATCTCCCGTGCTCTGCGCCGGTAAGTAGCAGTCCGGAACAACCCACACTTTCGCGCCCAGTTTTCGTTTTCCCATTTTGCCTCCTCATGGTGAGAACCCATTACAGAATCGATGAACCCACGAGCCGGTAGCGCCGAATTGTTCTTTAGTTCCGCGGCCTTTGTGGCGCAGGTCTCCGACCGTCCCAAGGGAATCGGCGCTCCCTGGCAATGGTTCAGTTCCGCTACGGCCTCCTTGTTTCGGCCTTCTGCGTTGCGCCGTCTGCTTACTGCCTTCTGGCCATGAACGCCAGTCTCCCGCCCCTGGTCCCTGGTTCCCGGCGCCTTCAGTCACACTCTCAGTGCCCCTCCGGCCAGAACTTGGCCTTGAGCGAGTCGACATCGATCTTCTCCTGGGGGCCAATAATGTGCCCGCCCGGGCGCGGGATGATCACCTGCTTACCTCTCCTGAAACTCACGCGATAGAGCTCCGCAAAGGGGAAACGATGCGCGGCACCTCCCTGCCCACCGACCACCTCCGACCCTCTCCGCACGTTATCCATCATGCGGCCCGCATGCCGCAGGTGGTAAGGGTTGCGTGACACCTCGCCGCCGTGCTCGGCGGTAGCCATGATGAGGATGGCCTCGATTGGGGGGCTGACGCCCACCATCAAGTTTGGCTGCGCATGTTGGTGCCAGAATTCCGTCTCAATGAACATCACCGGCCCGCGGTCAGTCGGCTCCAGATGGGCGCGGAGCGCCTCCTCCGCCAGGAGATGCGTTCCGATGTGCGTGGTGTTGAAGTCCTCGGCGTGCGGCGCAAAGACCACGTCCGGTTGTTGCTGGTCGAGAATAGCGCGCAGGGTCTCAACTTTCTTCGCCCACTCCTCCGGATGGTTGCGTCGCGCGTCGGGATTGACCTGCTCGAAACCGGAGGGAGGCTGCGGCACCACCAGACCAAAACCGATCACCCGACATGCCGACTCAAGCTCGCGCAGTCGCCGCGTCTTCTGAGTCGGGTTGCTGCCGAGGGTGATGGCGCAATTCACCACCCGCGCACCCGCTTCCAGTCTTAGCCGCAGGGGCAAGGCGCCCACCAGGCATTCATCGTCCGGATGGGGTGAGCAGACCAGCACCTTCGCGGGGTGGCCGGAAGAGATTGGGGCCTCAGCAGGCATGAGCGGACCTGCCGAAGGCCCCGTGGGGATCGATTCCCCGGCATTCACGGCCCGGACGATTGCTTCCACATACCGCAGCCATTGCTCATGTCGCGCCCCCCAAGACACAGGTTGTTCTTGAGACATAGGGAAGACCTCCGGAATTGAAGAATGCAAAGTCCCCTATCCTAAGCCCTCGGAACACAAAGCGAAAGGGCCACGAAGGCATTCGGACATTAAAGCCCACCCAACAGAAACGCTCTCGACTGGGGAATCGGTTCCAGCTACAATGCGGTTTCGTTTTCGTTCCCTGTTTTTCGTTTGAGGTGAATCATGTTGAAGCGGCTGGTTCTTTGCTCCCTCTTTCTTGCTCTGGGCGCCCTGCCCGCGCCGGCGCAGTCCGGCCAGTGGAAGCAGCTTTTCAACGGCAAGGACTTGACTGGCTGGAAACACGTGGGGCCGGGGGAAATGACGGTGGAAAACGGCTTGATCAGGACCCACGGCGGTATGGGCTTGCTGTACTGGACGGGAGGAAAGGTTGGCGACTGCGTCCTCCGCGTGGTCTTCAAAATGCGCGACAAGAACGACAACTCCGGCGTCTTCATCCGCATCCCCATCGAACCTCGCGAAGCGTGGATGCCCGTGCATTATGGCTACGAAGTGCAGATCGACAACGAGCCGGAAAAATCCAACGAGGACGAGTATCACTACACCGCCACCCTTTACTCGCTGACCAAACCGCTGGCCAAGCCCGCCAAGCCGGGTCCGGAATGGAACACTCTGGAGATTACCCTGGATGGGCCGCGCACTATCGTTCATGTGAATGGTGTGAAGGTGACCGACTACACCGAAGGCCAGTCTGTGCCTCCGCGCAAGTTTGACTTTGAGCCGCAGCGCGGCCCGCGTCCCAACGAGGGCTACTTTGGTTTGCAGAACCACAGCGACCACGACATCGTCTTTTTCAAGGAAGTCGCGATCAAGCCGCTGCGCTGATTGAGTCATGGAGAGATTGAGCGATTGAGTGGTTGATTCATCGGATCATTATCTCCACGAGGCCAGGTGCCATGCGAAATGCCAGTTTGCTTTTCTCCATCATCATGTTGAGCGCGCTCAACGGGCAGACGCAGTCCGCTGAATGGCAGCAGCTTTTCAACGGCAAGGACATGACCGGCTGGGAGCACGTGGGACCGGGGAAATTTCTAATTGAAAACGGCATGCTGAAAACCCAGGGCGGCATGGGCCTGCTCTGGTACACGCCGCAGAAGATCGGGAACGCGACGATTCGCGTGGTCTACAAGCTGACTCACGAGAACGACAACTCGGGTGTGTTCATCCGCATTCCTGAGAAGCCCAGCGAGGAATGGATGCCGGTGAATCGCGGCTACGAGGTGCAAATCTATAACCCCGGCGACGATTATCACTGCACGGGCGTTCTCTACTCGTTGACGAAAGCGCTGGCGCGCCCCGCCCAGCCCGCCGGCGAGTGGAATACGATGGAAATCACTCTCGATGGCCCCCGCACCATCGTCGTCCTGAACGGCGTGAAGGTCACGGACTACACCGAAGGCCAGCCCGTCCCGCCCAAGGTGAAGCAATATGAGCCCGACCGTGGGCCGCGCCCCAACGAGGGCTATTTTGGCCTGCAAAATCACGGTGAAGGGGCGGAGATCTATTTCAAGGAAGTGGCCGTCAGCAAATTGCATCATTGAGAGATTGAGCGATTGCGTGATTGAGTTATTGGCGAGTGCCCACGCCTGATGGCAACGCCCGGGTTCGCTCCATCGCTAAATCCCTCAATCGTTCAATGCTTCTGATCTCGGAGGCCAAGATGTATCAGCACATTCGTCGTCGCGATTTCCTGAAGGTCACCGGCGCTGCTGCCGCCGGCTCGCTGGGACTGGGCATCAGCACGGCTGCGCGGCCCGAGAAGAAATCCGCTTCCGGCATGCCGCGGCTCCTCTCCGGCTGCTGCGCCTACTCCTACAGAAAGTACCTGGAGAAGGGCCCAATGACGGTGGAAGACTTCATCCTCAAAGCCGTGGAATTGGGTATCGATGGAGTGGATGTAACCACTTACTACCTCAAGTCGACCGAGCCCTCTTACCTTCTGGGATTGCGTCGTCTGGCCTTCCGGAACGGCGTGCCGTTTTCGGGGGCCGCCATCGGCACTGACATGTGCCAGTCCGACCCCGCCAAGCGCCTGGCGGAACTGGAGAACATCCAAAAGTGGGTGGACGCCACGGAATTGCTCGGCGCCTCACACCTCCGGGTCTTTGGCGGCGAGCTTGGCCCCGGGGGCACGGAAGAACAGGGTATTCGCTGGGTGGTGGAGACCATGAAGCCCGCCTGCGATTATGCGGCGAAGAAGGGCGTGACGCTCGGCATCGAGAGCCACGGCGGGATAACCTCCAAGGCGTCCTCGATTATCGAAATCCTGCGCCGCGTGGATTCACCCTACGCCGGCTGCAACCTGGACATCAGCAACTTCCCCGAAAACGAGTATGCCCAGATCGAGGCGTGCATCCCGTATGCGACGCATGCCCATATCCGAGATTTTTTCAGCGAAAGCAAACAACCCATCGACCTCGAGCGCGTCTGGCAACTCTTCGCTAAAGCCGGCTACAAGGGTTACATGTCCGCCGAGTACGAAGGCGAAGAAGACGCCATGACCGCCGTCCCCAAACTGCTTGCGAAAATCAAAACCCTTTGCAAGAAATATTCCAGCGTGTAGCCTCGCGACCGCAGCACGCCTCCAGCCTCCTGCCGGCCGGGACACGACCGGAATTCTACTCCACGTCAACGACCCCGGAAACCAGTGCCTGGTGGCTTTCGGCAGAAATTCGCCGGAGATCTTGCGAACGTGCCAGCGCCTTCTTCGCGAGCTCAAACTTACCGAGCTTGCGGTAAGCCAAGGACAATTGGTAATGCACGTCTCCGTAATAATCGAACGGGGCTGCCTTTTCGAGTTCGGGGACGGCACTGGCAGCCTGCCCCAAGCGCACGTACGCGGTGCCCAGCAAGCTACTGGCTTCAGCCATGTCCGGTTGATGGTGGAGCGCCTTCTGTAAGTACGGGACGGCCTTTTCGGTTTCATGCTTTCCCACGTACAGGCGGCCCAGCAGGCACAGAGTGCGCGCGCGGGAGGAATCGAGCGCCAGGCTTTTTTCCAGTTCAGCCCGCGCCTCGTCGTATGATTTCTTGTTCAGAAACAGTTCTCCCAGCGCCTCATGAAGTTCCGCCTCGTCGGGCTGAAAGTGGATGGCGAGTTGATACTCTTTGATGGCTTCGTTCGCTGATTCGCGCAACTTGTAGCCTTCGCCTCGCAGTTGGTGCGCGCGCCAGGACTCGGGAAAAGACTCTTCCAATCGGTCAAAACACTCGGCGCCCAGCGCGTGGTAAGTTCGGGCCAGCCAGTAGCTAGCCTCCACAATGTCCTTGTCGACGGCCAACAGTTGTGCGAACGTATCAGCCGCGCGGTCGTACTGCCGCAACGTGAACTGGGTCTTCCCCAGTAACAATCGTTCCGGGACGTCCATTTGTTTCCGGGATTCGAGCAGATCCACGCAGGCCGCATATCGGTGGGCGGGGCAAGGCTGCTGAGCCATCTTCCCTGCGGTCGGCTGGTCTGTACCCCTTGGCCACGCAGCGAAGTCAGAGCGAAAGGCCGCCCACCGGCCGCTTGCATTTTCTGCTTCCCCCAAGGCACTAAAAAGGCCGGACAGTAGAAAGTGTTTGGCTGCTCCCTCCGACGCCTTTTGTAGATCCCTTAAGAGTGCCCGGGCCAGCTCCGGCGAGAGTTCAATAGCCGGGAATTCTCGTTGGAGGGACAGGAACTCGGGAGAGATTCCCCATATCCTCCCCACTGCTTCAAGGGCTGGTGTTGCCTGGCCCTGCGCCAGTCGCGTTTCTGCCAGCCCGAGCCACGCCGGTTCGTGCTGTGAATCGAGCTGCAGCTCAAGGTGAAACTCCGCCTCGGCCTGATCCAGTTTGCCTCCCTGCAAATATGCTTGGCCCAACGAAACATGCAGGCCTGGCTGTTTAGGCTCGATAGCGAGAGCCTGCCGGTATTCTTGCGCCGCATCGTTCCACCGGGCACGTTGGGCCAGCATATCGCCAAGAAAGCGATGCCCCCAAGCCGAACCGCTATGCACCCGCGCCCCCCGATAGGCCAAGCGGGCGGATAGATCCAGGTAGTCGTGGCCAAGTCTAAACCATGCTTCCGGCTTATCGGAATCCAGAACGGAAAGCTGACGGAACTGATCGGCCGCTTCTCGGTAGTTATCCCGCATCCGGTAGCACGTGGCCAGAGCTCGGCGCGCTTCCTGGTTGGAAGCGTCCAACCGCAGCGCCTGTTGGAGAACCGGGATCGCCTTTTCCAGAGAGCCCAGTTTGAGGTAGTCAATCCCCAGGATAATTCTAGGGCCGAGCAGGTCTGGCCTTTGGCGCAAAGCTCCGGTGAGGTGGCTCACCGCCAAGTTGTATTCGCCGAGACTGTGATAAGCGAGGCCGAGGTTAACCTGCGCCTCAAGTAAGCCCGGGTCCAGAGCAAGCACCTTTTTGAATTCCTCTACGGCCCGGACAAACTCCCCAAGCTTCAACGCTTCCTGCCCGGCGCGAAAGTGTGCGGCGACCTGTGCTTCGTCCGTTACACAAATTGCGAGCTTGGGAGCTATAGACCATAGGGCAAAGAAGGCGGACAGAGATGCCAGCGCCGAAAGCACCCGATGCCCAGGTCGCCGCCTGTCGGGGGCGCCATGGGAGCACCGCGTGCCCGCAGGCATTGAGCCGGCCAGGAGGTCTGCCGCGTTTTCGTGCCATCCCATGGAGAAGGCACCCCCGAGCGGATCATCGTCAAGGAACAAAGCCCGAATCACTCCCCGCCAATCGACTCCGATGCGATTAACGCTCAGATTCTACTTTATTCGCGGCATGCAGGGAACTGTCAGCCGACGCGCCAAGGCGGCTCGCGTCCGGTCAGTGCCCGTTGGGACGAAGAGCATCGCACTGCCCCGCTCGCCCAGTGCGGTCGATAACAAGAAAGGGCGCGCGACCCATCCCGTTCGATTCGTGCCTGGGATGGACCGCGCGCCCGAAAACTGCTCTATGGCCCCCACGGGGACCCTAGAAACTAAACCTCAAAGCGAACTGGATAACGCGTGGCAGATTGTATTGTCCGTGAATCACGCCAAAGTTTGAGTTGCTGCCGCCTTGCTCAGGTCGGCAGCACCCCACGTCGGGCGGGTCAAACTGTGTTCGGTTGAACGCGTTGAAGAACTCCGCCCGGAATTCGAGACCGAGCTTCTCGTCTGGGCCGAACTTCGTGTTCTTGAAAAATGCGAAGTCGAAGTTGTTCATCCCAGGCCAGCGCAAATTCGGCTCGGTGCGCGAATCGTTTCCATAAGTGTAGGTTGAGGTTGGCGTGAATACCGAGGTATCGAACCATTCACCCAGCCGGCTCGTAGCGGAACCCGTCGTGGACTTTTCCGCGCCAGTTCTCGTCGCTCGGGGGCCGCCACTGGACGGGACACTGCTCAAAACGCCCGAGCCGCCGATGGATAACGGGAAGCCAGTCTGGAGTGTGGTAAAGCCGTTGAGCCCCCAGCCCGAGACCAGCTTGCTGGCGATTGGGTTGATGTTGCTCAAGAACCTCTTACCCTTACCAAATGGCAAGTCCAACACGTAGGCGAGCACGAAGCGTTGCGAAACGTCAAAGCCATCCAGGCTTTTTTCACCGCGAATGTTGTAGGCATTGGAATCGCCCCACCCCGGCGAGGACGCCTCCAGCCAGTTGAGCTCCGAGTTGGTATTGCTGATGAGTTTGGCCACCGTGTAGCTGGCAAGGATACTGCCACCCCCTCGGATGCGCTTTTCAACCTTCACATAGGCCGAGTGGTAGGTTGAATCGCGGTTGTCAGGCTCATTAATCCCCAAACCGTCGTACTGGGGGTAAGGCAGCAACAGATGTGCGGCCTGTACAGTCGGCGATGTCAAATTCCCTGAGTCGACCAGCCCGTAAAACGGATTCGCCACCGTCGCCTTAAGGGCAGCAACATCATAGCCTGCGGTGCCCGGCGCACCGTCCGGCGCCGGCAGGTATTGGGGTGCCAACTGGTTGATGTCCTGGCCATGCATGGGCAAGTGCGTGCCCTTCGAACCGGCATACGCGACCTCGATGAACGTGCCATCGGGAAGCTCTCGCTGGATGTTGAAGTTCCACTGTTGTACGTAGGGGATGGGGTTGTTGAAAACGGGCCCGCCAAGCCCCCCTCCCTGCTTGTCTATCCATGCCTGGTCGCGTCCTGGAGGCTGAATAATCCCAGTCGGGAAGGGGTTGCTCAGGACATTGTTCGGTGTGACCCCATTATCCAGGGATGCCAGCCAGGGCGTATTGAAGGTGTTGATGAACGTGTTGTGGGGAGCATCGTTCCAGCGCACATCGAGGCCCAGATAGATCAACCCGTAGCCGCCCCTTATGACTGTCTTGTCTTTTAGCCGGTAGGCGAACCCCAGGCGGGGCATAAAGTTCGTCAACGGCATATCCGTGATAGTCCGGTCCGGCCGCGCAGAAGATTTCACCAACGAAATGGCCCCTTTTACCGTCCCAAAGGGTTGTCCCGTCACGGGGTTGGTCACACCCGACACGGCGCTCGACAGGGGGCTCGTCGCATCGGGGAAAACGTCAGCCTGTCGATCGAAGCGCTCCGTCCAGCTACTCTGCAAGTCATAGCGAATCCCCAAGTTGAGAGTCAGATTCCTGGTAGCTTGGAACGTATCGCCAAAGTAGAAGCCGCGATAGAGCAACTGTTCCGCCATGAAGGAAGGTGTGGTGACGCTGCCGCCGGAGCCATAACCCAGCAGGAAGGAAGCAAAGCTGTTGCCCGTCGGCGAAGCGGCGAGGGCGTTCGCAGAAGTCATGGCGTTGTCGAAGTCGTATTCCCCGCTGGGGCTGTTGCTCTGGTAATAATTGTTGCGGAGCACCCGGAATTCCCCACCCATCTTGAGGGTATGCCGGCCCTTGATCTTCGTGAGACTGGGAGCGAAGCTCCAAGTGTCGTCATGGGCGCCAATCCCGCTCCCCACTCCCACGGCGGGGGTGCACCAAGCAACGGTGTAGCCCGCCGGGCAGACAGCCGGGATGTGTGTATAGCCCACCTGACTATTCAACGCGCCCCAATTCGTCCCAAACGTGGACAGATCGATGCCTTGGGTTAGCGGAGTGCGAAGATAAGCGAAGCGCACGTAGCTCAGGCGCACATCCAGAACCGTCGTGGGCGAGAAGGTATAGGTATCGCCCAAGACGATTGGCTTGCTCCGGTATGTCTCCGTGCACCGGTCAGGGCAAATCCCGTTCTTAAAGGGATCCTTCGGGAGATCGAGCATCGTCCAATACGAGAACCGCCCGAAGAATCTCTGCTTATCGCTGATGTTGTAGTCAAGCCTCTCGTTGATTTGGTCGGTGTCGCCCCCCTGGCTCATAGCGGTGGTGAAGTTGTTATTGTGCGTATACAGGTCGCCACTACTGGTTGATGCAGCCCAGTAGGTCTTGAAAATGTTGGCACTGGGGTCAATTCGGTTGGCAGGAATATGGTTGAGCCCCGCCCCGCCAGGCGTGCAGGGCCCGACAGTCGGGTCGCAAAACTGCTGGCGAGTGTAAACGCCAGGGGTCGCACAGGCGGGGTTGCTATATTTTCCGCAGGTCGTTAGCGGATCATATATCGGGATCACATTACCGCTTGAGGCACGGAGATCCGAAAAATCCCCATTGAGCATTGCCGCCGTGGGCACAGTTCCCGTGAGTCCCGTGCCTAGCCGCTGCCGGAAACCCTCGTAGCTGGAGAAGAAGAACAACTTGTCACGGATCACCCGCCCCCCCATGTTGCCGCCAAACTGGTTCTGGGTAAAAGGCGGGACAGGCTGATGAGCCCTGTTGAGGAAAAAGGCGTTGGCATCCAGCACCTTGTTGCGGAGGTATTCATAGGCTGCGCCGTGGAAAGCGTTACTCCCGGACTTGGTGGTGAGGTTGATGACCCCGCCGGCAAAACGCCCCCATTCGGGTCCGAGGTTGTTGGTCTGCACTTTGAATTCTTGAACGGCGTCCTGCGTCGGAATCAGCGTGACGACGTTCAGGTAGGACCCTTGCACGGGTGAGCCGTCCAAGAATATTGCGCTCTGACCGGCCTGCCCCCCACCAATTTGGAAGTCACCAAAGGCAAAGGGGTTAGCTCCGACCGGGCTGCCCATTGATGAGTCGCCATTTGTGGGGTGGCCCTGAGGGATGACCCCCGGCACGAGAGCAACCAGAGCTAGGGGGTTGCGCCCGTTCAAGGGCATGTCGGTCACGCTGCGTCCTGCCACGACTTGCCCTAAGTCGGAAGTCTGAGGCTGGAGCAGGGGGGTCTGCGCCGTCACCTCGACCGTCTGGGTAACGGCTCCGACTTCCATCGCAATGTCGATCGTGAGCGCGTTTTGGACCTCAACGACGATCGGCTCACGCGCGAAGTGCTTGAAGCCGCTTTTTTCCGCTTCGAGCCGATAGCCGGTTGGCACTAGGTTGACGAATCTGTAGGACCCGGAGGAATCCGATTGCATAGTGCGTTTTTCCGAGGTCCCAATATTGGTCAATGTGACCGCCGCGCCGGGAACCGCCGCTGCTGTCGCGTCCAGGACGGTCCCGGCAATCGATCCAAAAAAGGTCTGGCCCCATCCGGTTGAAGACCAGAGTGCCAGAAGGAGAATAGCAAACCCTAACGAGCAAACGTGAAATCTCTTGTCGCGCATATACCCCTCCGTTGCTGGAGACTGTGAATATTCAACTTCGACGCGCTGGCGAAAGACGACAATCCATATCGCTGTTCGCCCAAATTGTCCAAGCACGTTATGTTCCACGTATTCCATCTCGCTATTCACGTTTTTTCAATGAGTTACGAACCAATTTCCCCACGATAATACAGTAAACGGGATGAATAAAAATGAACTTCCAAGGATTGTATATTCGGCAAGTGCCTCCCTGCGTCCATTAGCCCCTCAAGACGATATCGAAACATTCATTCCATCGTTGCCGTAGCCGCCGAGACCCTGTGGCCCCTTCCCCGAGTAGCCGTCCTCGATACACGCTCGTGGCGTCGTTTCTAAGCCCACCGAGTCCCGGCAAGAAGTCCCTTGTTTCAAGAGCATTGGCTTTCCTTAAGGTGGACAGGCGGAAAAGGCAGATTTGCAGCGAACGCAAGTCAGGAACCGCCTCGATCGCCCTTGCCCTCCTAAAACGGGAGATGGGGAGTGATTTGTATAAGGGGGGCATCGAGCAGGCTTTGGAGGGTTTCTGCCGGGGCTAAGACGACCCGAATCGTATGTTACTGGGGCCCCTCCATGAACAGCAGGGGGTCGCCCGCAACGCCATTGGGAAGGACCCACCTCGGCATTCTGCGGTAGATCCTCATTTCTCCCAGCAGTTCATATTCGCTCTTAATAAACCCCTGCTTCCCGTGCTGCTTGGATGAACGCATGGATGTTCTGGGAAGGCGTTGAAGGCGGGATGGCGCATCCGGCGTTCAGAACGAAATGCCCGCCCGGTTTCCATACGGAAATCAGCTCCTGTGTTTTCTGCCGGACTTCCTCGACGGTCCCGCGGGCCAAGACTCCACTCGGATCAACATTCCCGAAAAGAACGTGGCGGGCCCCGGCCGTGGTCTTGGCCGCCACGGCGTCCGTCTTATAATCCAGCTCGAAACCGCAGAAGCCATACTGAGAGAATGAGTTCAAGATCCTGGTTGTATCGCCGCAAATATGGATGACGGTAAAGATGGCCTCCGCCGCCAGCTCCCTGACCAATCGCTCTTCATACGGCCGGGCAAAGCGGTCGAACATGCGCGGCGAAACCACGTCCGGCCCGGCTAGGCTGTCACCCAAAGAAGTGAAATGCGCACCGGCTTCGACGAGCGCGCGGTGGACCAACAGATGGCTCTGGTAGCAGACGTCGAGCAATTGAACGATCGCCGGGTTGTCGGGTTCTGCCGCTAGTTCCATCAGGAAGTCCTGGATGCCGCGGACCAAGCAGGCCAGGCCGAAAGCCATCTGATCGGCGTTGCCCCGGATGGCCACTTCGCTGCCCACCTGCTTGGCGAGCAAGCGAACCCCCTCGAGGAGAGCCGGGATGCGCCCATCGGCTTCGGGGTTGACGACCTTCAAGCGGTCCACATCCGGCAGGCTGCGGATGGCCGGCGCGACGATCCGCCCGGGCTCGCCGGGCGCACATTCCGATTTCGCCCCCATCGCCTCAGCCAGCAAGGTAGTGTCGGTGTCAATGAACAGGCAGTCGTGGCCGTACTTTTCCAAAGCATGCAAATGCACCTCCGCGATGGCCTCCGGATCCGCACGGTATCTCTCCATGGGGATCCCGGCCTCGCGAGCCGCCAACATGAAATTGGGAAGGCACACGGGAACCCGGTCAGGGATCTGACCCGCCAAGACCGCTTGCACGCGCTGAAGCGAGTTCATAACCTCTTACCTCCTGCCCTCGTGGGCTTGTGACCCCCGCACACGCTTGATCTCCTCAGGCTTCGACGCGGATAATAGCACGGTTGAAGAGTTGGGCCCAAAGCTGGAACTCACTGTTTCATGATCGGAACGCCGCGGTTGCAGCATCGGGAAGCGGTGCGAGGCATAACCCATGCTTGATTTGGGACTCGAAGGCAAGACCGTCTTAATCACCGGCGGCAACAACCCGCACGGTATCGGAGCGGCAACTGCCAAGGCCTTTGGCGCGCAAGGCGCCGCGGTGTTTATCCACTATCTCCGCATGCCGGCGGAATCACCGGTTGGAACCCCAGGCGTGAAGGAGAGGGCAAGCCCCGGCGACGTGTTTTACAGCGCGATGCAAAGCCTTTCTGCCGAACAGGTGGTGCACGCAATCCGCGCCCGCGGAGGGCGGGCCGATGCCTGGGAAGCCGACCTTGCCGACCCGTTGGTAATTCCCCAACTCTTCGATCGCGCGGAGAGGGCCTTTGGCCCGGTGGAAGTGCTCGTCAACAACGCGGCCTATTGCACGCCCGACACCTTCGTTCCCGGCAAGTCCCCGGCACAGGGAGACCGATGCATCGAAGGCCTGGGGCCGCTGATGAGCACTCTCACCGCCGAGATTCACGACCGGCACTTTGCCGTGAATAGTCGAGCCGTGGCACTGACCATGGCAGAATTTGCCCGGCGCCATGTGGCAGCAGGAAAGCGGTGGGGCCGGATCATCAATGTCAGTACCGACGCCGCTTCAGCGCACGCGGGCGCGGTCTCCTACGGGGCCAGCAAGCATGCCCTTGAGTCTTACAGCCGGGCCGCGGCCCACGAGTTCGGACCGCAGGGCATCACTGTCAACATTGTGACCCCAGGGCCTATTCAAACCGGCTGGATCTCGCCGGAGCTGGAAAGCCAGGTCGTGCCGGCAATTCCTCTCGGGCGGATCGGCCAGCCCGAAGATGTCGCTGACGTGATTCTTTTCTTGGCCTCGGAGCAGGCGCGCTGGCTTACCGGGCAGTTGCTTTACGTCGGCGGGGGCCACCGAATAGGCTAGAAGTGCAGCAGCCGCCGCGCGCCGAACATCGCTTTCGCGTGGCTGCTGAGAATGCGCACACGAAGCCGCATATCCTCTTCGGTGTTGAGCGAGGTTGTCCTTCCCGGGTAATACAGGGCCCACCAGCCGCCGTCGGCGGCGCCCTGATCGCGCGGCCCGGGGACGGCCATGAACTCCCCGCCGTCTTTGCGGCCCCGCAGCGCCCAGAAGAGGTCGCCAGCAATATTGGTGTCTGCCTCGATCGTGCTCAGATAGCTCTCGAGTTGCTCCACGGAAAGGTTCTCGTGATCCCAGCCGAATTCGCCTACCAAGAAGGCCTTGCCCGCCTGCTTCACCGCTTCGCGGTCGCGATCCAGACTCCAGCGGGGCTGCGGATTGATTCCGCGCGGATAGTAATGCCTGTCCACGACATCGATTTCCGCAATGGCGGCCCGCTCCGGCTCGATTCCACGCTCGTCGTTGCCGCTGAAGACCAGATGATTCGGATCAAGCGACTTGATATAGCGCGCGATCTCGCGGTCCCATTCCAGCGTCGAGTCACGCAGTTCGTTGCCGGGCTGCCAGCCCAGAATCGTGGGATCATCTCTGTAAGTAATTCCGCTGTACGAGTTCTTGCGGTTGATCAGGGCCGCAACATAGCCTTTGTAGTCCGCGAGAAGATTTGGGTCGCGGTAGAAATCTCCGCCGCCGCGCCATTTCTCAAACTGCGGGATGCCGCCGGTGTAGTATCCCCAATTATCGACGAACAGGAGAATCAGCCGAACGCGGTGCCGCCCCGCACTGTAGACCACGTAGTCAAGCTGCCGCAGCGCCGCCTCGTTGAATCGTCCCAGTTCCGGTTCGATGCAGAGAGCGCAGCCCTGGCTGGCTGAGGACCATACCCGCGCCACCTTGCCGCCCATCTTGTTCATAGTGGCGAACGCATCGTCGATCATATGTTTCGACGGGTAATAGATGTCTGTGGCGCCGATCTTGCCGAAGCTGTCGCTGGCCAACGCCAGGTAATCAACGTTCGCCCCCGCAAACCGGAATGGCTTTCCTTTTATCAGGAGCCTTGTTCCGGAGCGCCTCACGAATGGCTGCGCGGCGCTGAGCGGGAGGACCGTGGCCAGTAGGAACATGCCGGCCGCAAACCATCGCGATGTCGCGATACCGAATTGCACACTGGATTTTCGAAGCATGGTCAACCTTACTTCAACTGTTCAGGGTAAGGTTACTTCCTGCCGAGCGGCGTTCCAGGCGGGAGCGTGTCGCGTGACTCATTTTGTGACCTTACTTGATTTGAGGGCGCCGACTGCCCCGGCTGGAAGCTCTACGGTAGCAACCGTTCTCCCTCCTTCATGGGTCACCTGAACGGGTTTGCCCGTGAGTGCCTCGGCAACGTCGTAATCACCGCGGAAGCTGACCACCACGGTGTCCGCATCGCCCCAGTTAGAGAGAATTGCCACTGGCCCGGAGGGATGAACAAGGCCACGGAAGCAGATCTTATCGGAACCCTTTGTCAACTGCACCTGGGCACCCGCTTGCGCCGCCATCGCGGGTTCGACGATCCACCGCTGCACTACAGGATTGTTGCGCTTGAAGTAGGCCAAGGTGAGTGCCGATTCAAAATAAAATGCTTGGCCTTTGCCAAAAGGATGTCTCATAGCAAAGGGTTTCCCTTCCCTGTCGCGCAAGACCACCTCCGCGCCCTTCACCTCCAAGGGAAGCTTATAGAGTTCTCCCGCCAGCTCGTTCTGCTCGGTTACTGAGTATGGCTCGTCTGCTTTGACCGGATAGATGTCGGATGCCTCAACACCGAATATATCGCTCAGACCCCCGGGGATCGTCGGCCGGATTTCTCCCGTCTCGTTTTTCCAGGCGGTCAGCCCATCTGCCCATAAAGTGCCGCCTTTGGTCACAAAGTCGCGCACAGCAGCTACAGCCGCGTCGTCAAGGGCGTAAGAATAGGGAGCATACAATACTGTGTAACCACTAACGCCTCTACTTTTGAGCTGATCGATATCCACAAACCGGGCAGGAATGTGCGCGCGGTGAAGCGCCATATAGCAGCCCATCAAAGATTGTTCAGCTTCCTCGCCCCGAGATTGGGTTCTGCCGTCCAGGTCGTTGATGATGACTGATTCGCGGTTGTAAAGAATTGCCACTTCCGTCGGCTGGGGCCTTGCGCCCGCGAGGTAGGAATTGCGTTGGAGTCCGTCAATCACGGATTTGACGGCGGTGAGCCGTTCCGAGGGCTTTCCTTCCAGGCTCACGAGTCCCCATTCGCCCGCTTCTGAGCCGCCCACGCGCGGATGCCACAACCAGAAGATGACGCCCCTGCTTCCCGCTCCGAAGGCATCCCAGAGCCAGCGGGTCAGGTCCGCAGGAGTCGGATTGAGCGGAAAACCGCCTGTGTAAACCGTTGGACCACTCTGCAGCTCTGTGACCCACCAGGGTTGGCTTCCGGCGGGCGTTCCGATCAGGTCGAGCCGGTAGGCGAAGCGTTCACCATACTCGCTTCGGGGTGAACTGCGAGGGAAGAACCAGGCGGGGTGGATCGACGCGCCCAGAATATCAACGATGCTTTTCTCCTTCCAAACGTCCTGCCCTTCCGCCCCACCCGTGGGGGCAGTGACGTTGATGTGAGTCGGGTGGTTGGGGTCGAGCGCGCGGATCTGTCCCTTGATCCAAAGCAGCACGCTGACTAGATTGTCAATATTGAATTCCCGCCAATCCACCACTTCGTGATAGTCATTCCAATAACTGGATAACTGATCCGGCGTCAGCCGGACAGCCGAGAAAGATTCGACCGGCCGGAACCAGTGTTTGTTCAATTCCTCAACGGTTCCGTATTTCGTCTGCAGCCAATTGCCAAAGGCTCCGAAGGTGGAGGGTTCGGTGTCATATTTCTCAGGCTCATTCATCAGAAGCCATACCCCTTGCGCGGGATGGTTCTTGTAACGGTTCACCACTTTCTGGATATAGATCGCCGCGTGCTTGCGCATTTCGGGATCATTCAGGTTGGTCCGGTTGTGATAGAAGGGCGTCTTCCCCACCCCTCCAGGGGGATCTTCGGCGCACAGAGTCGTGATGATCTTGATCCCCGACTCCGCCGCGGCATCATAGATCCAATCATAGCGCGTGAAGTCCCAATCGTCCGGCGAGCGCTCAATGTCATCCCAAATGACAAAGATGCGCGCGAGCGTGAGCCCGTTCTCGTGCATCAAGCGGAAATGCCGCCGGACGCTTTCCTGGGTTTCCGTCTTGTTCAGGAAGAACTCCGAGCCGATGCGAAGTTGGTCGGTTATCCCGGCCTCTTGTGCGGTCGGACCCTCCCCAGCGCCACCGGCGCTCGAGACTAAGCTTGAACAAAGGATAACCGCGGTCATTCCGGGAACTATCAGGAGGTTCTTTCGCGCACCGAAATGCTTCATGAAGAAAGCTCTTTCCACGCCTGGAAGAGAAATACGTCTTGTTTCAACACGCAAGGGTCTCGCAAAGGCGATCAAGCAGTCCAGTCCCCAGGTGCTTCTTGGCTTCTCCCCCGGAATTTCCGATTTGAGCTTTGCCTTCGGCTAAAGACATACACCAGCCGCCTTGTCAAGTCAAGCTAACCTCGCCATCGGTAGCGTCAAGCATTTTGTGTAAATTCCCTGAGGGGTTTTCTCTCCCAGGAGCGGTTCAAGTGACTGATGACGCCGAAGACGATGCGATCGCAGCTCGCCGGATT
>Ga0315282_10005371_pt1 | contig 21900 bp, 15 predicted proteins | sample YL17G07_20_MG_FD_203693 | JGI IMG/M metagenome (GOLD analysis project Ga0315282, IMG submission 203693) | Sediment microbial communities from Yellowstone Lake, YNP, Wyoming, USA - YL17G07_20 | ecosystem: Environmental > Aquatic > Freshwater > Lake > Sediment | place: USA: Wyoming | collected... | reverse complement strand
GGGGACCACCGCCTCGGTGGTGAGGTCCCGCGGCCCCACGTCTTCGGAGAGGGCCAGTTCCAGGAGGCCCTCGATACGGTCGGTATCCAGTGGCTCACTCATCTCCTACCTCCAGGCGGCCCGGGAGCTTCGCTCCTCTTGGCTTGCCGGCGCTTGGCCCCGACGGCCCCGGCTGAGGCACAGGCTCCATTTGTTCCGGGCATCAGCAAGCCAAGAGACCCGGCGACCCTCCTGTCACGACTACCCCGACCTTGACCGCCTGTCAAGCGGGAAGCGGCTCCGCGCTCGTGGGCGGAGTTTTTCTTTGCCTCCCCGCAAGCTATCCGCTACAATAGCGGGCGTAGAAGCGAGGCCTTGCTGAGCCGAAAGGTGAACCATGAAGAAAGGCATTCATCCCGAGTACAAGGTGGCCACGGTGACCTGCGGGTGCGGGAACAAGTTCCAGACCCGGAGCACCAAGGCCCAAATCCACGTGGAAATCTGCTCCAAGTGTCATCCCTTCTTTACCGGGAAGCAGAAACTGGTGGATGCGACCGGGCAGGTGGAGAAGTTCCTTCGCCGCTATGGCCTCCGGGCGCCGGGGGAGGCGGCTCCCGCTGAAGGCGCCCAGAAGGTCGAGACTTCACCGCCCACGGGAAGCAAGTAGCACTGCGCGAGGCGGGTGCACCCTGAGGAGCAGGGCGCACCCGCCTGCCTTTTTCGGAGACAGGCCCATGTTTGAGCACCTGGCCCGAGTCGAAGAGCGCTTTGCGGCCCTGGAGCGCGAACTGAGTCGGCCGGAGGTGGCTCGCGACGCCGCGCGCTACGTCCAACTGGCCAAGGAGCACGCCGGGCTCAAGCCCCTGGTCACCAAGTACCGGGAACTCAAAGTGACGCAGGACCAACTCGCCCAGGCAGAAGAACTGCAGACGACGAGCGACCCGGACCTCCGCCAGCTGGCGGAGGAAGAAGTGAAGGCGGCGCGCGCCCGCATCGCCCAACTGGAGGACGAACTCCGCGAGATGCTCGTCAGCGAGGAGGAGACGGCGCACCGGAACGTCATCGTGGAGCTCCGGGCCGGAACGGGGGGCGAGGAAGCGGCGCTCTTCGTCGCGGTGCTCCTGCGGATGTACGGCAAGTACGCGGAGGCGAGACGCTGGTCGGTGGAACTCCTGGACAGCCGACCGACCGACCTCGGCGGCTTCAAGGAGGTCGTCTTTTCCGTGGCCGGGGAGGACGCCTACCGGGACCTGCGCTACGAGAGTGGCGTCCACCGGGTGCAGCGGGTGCCGGTGACTGAATCTCAGGGTCGCATCCACACCTCCACCTGCACGGTGGCCGTGCTTCCCGAGGCGGAGGCGGTGGAGGTGGAGATCAACGAGGAGAGGGACCTGGAGGTCGCCTTCTTCCATTCCTCCGGTCCGGGTGGCCAGAACGTCAACAAGGTTGCTACCGCTGTGCGCCTCACCCACCTCCCCACCGGGCTGGTGGTCACCGCTCAGGACGAGCGCTCCCAACGGCAGAACCGGGTGCGGGCCCTCCGCATCCTGCGCAGCCGACTGCTCGACATGCGCCAGCGCGAACAGCAGGAGGAGCGGGCCGGGTTGCGGCGAAGCCTCATCGGCTCCGGCGAGCGCTCCGAGCGCATCCGCACCTACAACTTCCCGCAGAACCGCGTCACCGACCACCGCATCAACCTGACCCTCTACGACCTCGACCACGTCCTGGAAGGACACCTGGAGGAACTGACCGAGGCGCTGCGCGCCCACGACCGGGAACTGCGCCTCAAGGCCTTCACCCAGGCGGCGGATGCCCGCGCCCGTCCTGGGACGGGCACCCGCGCGGGCGCAGGGTCCCAGCCGCCAGGGGAGAAGTGAACCGTGAGCGAACCCCGCCCTTCGACAGCGGGTGCCCGCCGTGAGGCGGGCGGGCGGGGTGACCATGCCGCGGGCGCCGGGCGGCCGGCCGGCCGCTCGAGCGAAAGAAAAGCCTCGCCCCTTCGAGGGCTCATCATCGCCCTCTTGGCTCTCGCTGCCTGGTACGCGCTGAGGTTCTTGCCGGGAGACATCACCCCCGAGGCGCCGGAAACCGCCCTGCGCCAACCCGTCCACCGGGGCGCTGCCCCGCAACGGCTCTGGCGGGAGCCCCAGCCCTCCCCCAGTTACGACCCGACCATCGCCTACAGCCTCCTCGATCACCTCGACCAAGCCACCATCTCGCACCGCCAGCCCCCCGACGCCGACATCCTTCGGCGGGACCTCAGCCACCTCCGCGATCAGCTCTCCTCTCGCTGGCTCTCGGCGAGCGGCGATTGGCGGGTGGCTGGCGAGGGTGTGCTGACCTGCTTGACTCCGCCTGCTGAGCCGGACCGGCTCGCTGCTTCGGTCCGCGCCGCCTCCGAGCAGGTGACCCGGGTGAGTGTGCAGGTGCGTTTCCTTACGCCACCTGAGCCCCAGGAGCGGGCCGGGCTCACGCCCGGGCTCGACGGTCAGGGCTCTGGGCTGGGTTTCCTCGTCAGCTGGAATGGCCCCGATACGCTCAGCTGTGAGTGGGTGCGCGTCGAGGGATACCGCGCGACTCAAGTCCTTTCCCATGAGGAAGCGCAAGCACCCGCTTCCCAGGCGGGCGGGCCGACCTGCTGGCTCGCGCTGGGGCTCACCTTGGCTCCCGGGACAGACAGTGGGGGTCCTGGGAGTTGGCAGGCAACCCTCAATGGGAAGCCACTCCACAGTGTCGCCCCGACTACGCCAGCAGGAGGGCGTGCAGGCGTCCTCCTCCAGAGCCAGGGAACCCGCATCGCCTTCACCGACTTCTCCCTGAACGATAGGCCGACGGACTCCGACCTTGCGGAACCCCTGGCCCGCCTCGCCGAGTCTCTTCGGCTGGCCGACCTGCTCATCCTTCCTGGTGACACGAACGTTCACTTCCGTCCGGAAGGCGGGGGCCCACGGGGCGGGCACCCGGTCCAACAGGTGGAGATCGGCGGCGTCACGCGCGCGGCGCTCCTGGCTCCAGCGCCAAGTTCGGCGGAGTTCCCGCTTCCTCAGCTCAACGGCCCCTGCCGATTCCAGGCCTGGGTGGGACTTCACCCCGGGCCCGTCCTGGGACGGGCACCCGGGCGAGCGAGCGGGGCCTTTGCCTTGGCCCTCCCCCGAAGCGAGGTGCGTGTACGGGTGACCGTCCGTGCGTCGACAGGAGAGAAGGAGTTGTGGTCCGGAACTCTTGCGCCCGAGGCCTCAGCCGGTCAGCCCTGGACCAGGGTCGACGTGCCCCTCCCTGCGCCCACTTCGCCGGCACCCGCCGAACCAGCCAGCCTGAGCCTCCAGGCGGAAGGCGCCTCGCCAGGCGAGGCCGAGGTCCCTGGCGGCTACGTCGTCTGGGCAAACCCCCTCATCAGGCTCCCGGGAGCCCGCAAAGCCCCGTGGAACGTCGTACTCATCATCGTGGATTCGCTCCGGGCGGATGCTTTGCGGAGCGGAAAGCCGAACCGGGCCCGCACCCCTTCGTTCGACCGTTTGGCCGGGGAAAGCCTGTGCTTCGACAACGCCTTTGCCCAAAGCCCCTGGTGTGTACCCTCCCTCGCGACCCTCTACTCCTCCCTCTGGCCGGAGGTTCACGGCGCCGACCCGCCCGATTTCCGGACGCCTGGAAGCCTGTCGCCCGTTGCGGTGACACTCGCCGAAGCCCTGCGCTATACCGGCTACCACACTACCCTCTTGACCGATGAGCCCTACCCCGAACGCGTCAACCTGGAACAAGGGTTCGAAGAGGTCGTGACCGCCTCGGGCCCAGGCTCAGCGCAGCCCACGGTGCTTTTCGCCCAGGCGGCCCGCCACGCCGGCGAAGAGGTCGAGAAGCCTTTGTTCCTCTGCCTGCACACGCATCAGCTCGCGCACACCGTGGCGGACGTTCTGCTGGAGCCGCCGATGGACCTGGACCGCCTGCGGGAGAGACTCCGCGCCCGCTACGTCGGCGAAGTTGAGGTCCTGGACCAAGCCCTGGGTCAGTTCCTCGAGGCGCTCCGAAGCCAGGGGCTCCTTGAAGGCACCCTCCTCGTCGTGACCGCTGACCACGGCATCGACCTTTCCGACCGCTACCCCACCATCATCGCCGCCGGCGCGGGCTTCACGCTCCACGATGAGCAACTCCACGTCCCCCTCCTCCTCCGCGCCCCAGCCGGCGCCTTCGCGCCCCGCCGGGAGCCTGCCCAGGTCAGGCTCATCGACCTGGGACCAACGGTGTGCGACCTCCTGGGCCTCGCCTCCCCTCCCGACTGGCAGGGGGAGTCTCTGGGCTCTCTGCTTCGGGGAGACTCTGGCTCTGCTGGCGCCCAAAAAGGGGCGGCGCCCCCTGAACGGCCCGTGTTTGCCTCCGCCTGCCTTCTTCCGCCGGAACGGGCGGCGCTCCGCTGGCGAGGTTACAAGTACATCCGCGTGCTCGCGCCGGAGGCCCCTCGCGGCGAGCCTTTCCTCGAACCGCTTGCCGATGAGCAGTTGTACAATATCCAGGAGGACCCAGGGGAAACCCTGAACCTGGAGGCGAAGGCCCCTTCGCCGCTGGCGGAGATGCGGGCGCTCCTCTTCAGCCATCTGGAGGAAGGCACCCGCCAGCGCGAGGCGCTCTTCCCCGAGGTGCCGCCTCACCCGGAAGGAGGCCCGGCCGCCCAACCGGAAGAGGAGGCGCCGCGCCTGCCTGGGGGCGGGCACCCGCCGGCAGGGCCGGAGACCCCACAGCCATGAGCAGCGAAAAGCGAAGCTGGAACAGGCTCCAACTCCTGGAGTGGACGACGAACTTTCTGCGCGAGAAGGGCGTCGAGAGCGCCCGGCTGGACGCGGAGGTGCTCTTGGCCCACACCCTGGGCACGACCCGGCTGGACCTCTACGTCCACTATGAGGAGCAGGTCGCCCCCGAGGCCCTGGCCCGCTACCACGACCTCGTCGCCCGCCGAGGACGTCGCGAACCGCTCAGGTACATCCTCGGCTATACCGAGTTCCTTTCCCTTCGCCTGGCGGTGGATGGGCGGGTGCTTGTTCCCCGGCCGGAGACGGAACTCCTGGCCGAGCGGGCCATCACTCTCCTGAGCAAGGAGTTGCCCCCGGGTCCAAAGACGGTGGTGGACGTGGGGACCGGCTCAGGCTGCATCGCCGTCGGTATCGCAAAGAACCTCCCTGACGTCGTCGTCCACGCCACCGACTCTTCGGGCGAAGCCCTGGACGTAGCCCGGGAAAACGCGCACTCTCTCGGCGTCCAGGACCAGGTCCACTTCCATCAGGGGAACCTCCTGACACCGGTCGCCGGGCTCGCCGGCGAGGTGCACCTCATCGCCGCCAATCCCCCCTACGTTTCCGAGAGGGACTACGAGACCTTGGCTCCAGAACTCCACCATGAGCCTCGCCAGGCGCTCCTGGCCGGGCCGACGGGGCTGGAGGTCATCTCGGCCCTGGTCTTGGCCGCGCCGGCGATGCTTCGCCCGGGCGGGGTTTTCCTGTGCGAAATCGGAGCGGGCGAAGCCCAGGGAGTCCGCCAGCTCCTGCGGGCGAACACCGCCTACGAATCCTTCAGCATTCACCGGGACTATGCGAGCATCGAACGTATCCTCGAAGCGAAGACGTAGGGGCGGGCCGGGTGCCCGCTCGGTGGGCGCCCCGCTCGGTGGGCGCCCCGCTCGCGGACAGGGCGCCCGCGGGGCGGGCACCCGACCTGTACCTACAGCGGAGCCAGCGAAAGACGAGCGCCGTCCCGAAAGGCTCGCCAGATTCGACTTGTTGATGACGAACAGAGCACCAGTCGATAATAGGTAGGGAGACGTGCTTCCCAAGGGCATTTCGGCCGGCCCCTTCTGGACTGACGGGTGAGCGAGGGCCGGCCCGCAGGCGCACGGGGACTTGGGTGGGGGTGAGACGATGGATAGTCTGGTAGTTGAGGGGGGGAACCCTCTCCGCGGGACCGTCCCCATTGGTGGGGCGAAGAACGCCGCCTTGCCCATCCTGGCGGCGTGCATCCTCGCCGAGGGTCCGGTGACCTTGCACAACGTGCCCCGGCTCTCCGACGTGGACTTCATGACCCTCATCCTCGCCGAACTGGGGGTGGTCTCCCGCTGGGTGGGCGAGCACAGCCTCCAACTGGAGGCGGTCGACGAATCGGCGGTGACGGCCCACTACGACCTGGTCCGGAAAATGCGGGGCTCTTTCTGCGTGCTGGGGCCGCTCCTGGGCAAACGGGGCCGGGCCGTCGTCAGCCTGCCGGGAGGCTGCGTCATCGGCACCAGGCCCATCGACCTCCACCTCAAAGGCTTGCGCGCCCTGGGCGCCAAGTTGCGCCTGGAGCGCGGCTACGTCGTCGGTGACGGTACGGAACTTCTTGGTGGAGAAATCTACCTGGGCGGCCCCAATGGGAGCACCTGCACCGGTACCGCCAACGTCCTCATGGCCGCTGTGTTGGCCAAGGGGCGGACCACCATCGTGAGCGCTGCCTGCGACCCGGAGGTCATCGACCTCTGCCACTTCCTCACCGCCATGGGAGCCCACATCGAAGGCATCGGCTCACCCCACCTGGTCATCGATGGCGTCAGTCGATTGCAGGGGACCAGTTACGCCATCATCCCCGACCGCATCGAGGCCGGCACCTTCCTCCTGGCCGGGGCCATCACCCGCGGGGAAGTGACCGCCACGGGCACGGCCGCCGACCACCTGACGGCGGTGCTGGACAAACTCACGGAGATTGGGGTCGGCGTGGAGGTGGGCTCCGACTCCGTCACCGTCCGCGCGGCCGGGGCTTTCCACCCTACCGACGTGACCACCCTGCCGCCGCCGGGCTTCCCCACCGACCTTCAGGCCCAGATCACGGCGCTGCTCGCCCTGGCTGACGGAGTGTCGGTGGTGACGGAACGGATCTTCCCGGACCGCTTCATGCACATCTCCGAACTGAACCGGATGGGGGCCGAGATCCGCAAGGAGGGTCCCAGCGCCATCATCAAGGGGGTGAAAGAACTCTCGGGGGCGCCGGTGATGGCCTCGGACCTGCGGGCCTCCGCCGCCCTCATCGTGGCCGGGCTCGCCGCCCGTGGCAGCACCGTTGTCAACCGGGTCTACCACATCGACCGGGGCTACGAGCACATCGAGCAGAAGTTGGGGGCGCTGGGGGCTCAGGTCAAGCGCGTCTCCGAATACACCGTCCCGCCACCCACCCTTGATGGCGAGTGAAACCCTTAGCCCACCGGACGCTACCATGCCCCGCGTGAGGGAAGCTCCGCTTCTTTTGGCCTGCTGGCGTCTCGCGCGCGGAGGATGGGCGCGCGACCAGGCTTCCCCCTTCGTATCGCCTGCCAAGTGAGCCAGGAGACTCCGCTTCTTTTGGCCTGCTGGCGCCTGACGCGGAAGTCCAACCGCCAACCGGCCGAGGACTCCGGCACCGCGTCCCAAGAGACCCGGAGGGTCCTGGTACGGGGCCGGCTCCAGCCCAGGGTGGCACGGCCACCCGCCCGCCCCGGCGGGCGAGTGCCCGTGCTTCTCCCACGGGTGCTCTGGCTGCGGCTGGACCGGGCGCCCGCCCACTTCGCGGGCACCGGGCGGGCGCGACGAACTCAGGGCTGGGGCTGACTTCCGGGGGGAGTCGGCGGGGACGCTGGCGAGGTGCCGGCGGAGCAACTGGTCGGCCCGCGCGACACCGCTTCAGTCTCCCCAGCCACCAGCCCGGCCAGGAGGAAGCCTGCCGAGGCCGCCATTGCCGCTTCCACGAGCCTGGGATGGTTGAGTTTCAGCGCCCAGGTTCCGGCGAGAGCCAGGGCAAAAGCGGCTGCCGTGAGAACCACGGCCCAGCCAGGCAGTCGGCGCCGTGGTGCCCCTTCGCTCGGGGCGAGGAAAGTCCAGTAGATGATGCCCAGGGTGTAGAGCGTGCAGGGGATGTACAGCAGTCCACCCAGGGCCAGGTAGATGACGTCGCGGACGGACTCGCCCACCAACCCCCGCCGCTCCAGGAACCAGGGCACCAACAGGACGCCGATGATGCCGACAAGCAGGAGCACCTGAAGGCACGCGAAGCGGAGACCCTCCTTCGACCAGGCTCGGGCGTCCTCTTCTGCGGTCAGGAGAAACACCTTCCCGGGCCGGAGGCTCCGTACCCGTAACCCCAGGGGCACCTCGTAGCGGAAGAGGGTGCGGGCCAGCGCCCCCCAACTTGTCCGTCCCGGTCCGCCCCGGCTCAAGGAACTCTTCGGCCAGACAGCAGGCAACTTCACGAGCGCCTGCAGCGCCGCACGCGGGTCTTGCGTCAACCTCACCGCATAGCGGTCCGCAGCCAGCCGTTTGAGCCGGGACGCCACCGGCCAAAGCACCGAGAACATCATCCCGCCCGCCACCGCCACCGTCGACCAACCCCACAGGCCGTGAAAGCCCACGAAGACCAGCCAGCTGTAGTACACGGCCAGGTTCCACCAGAGGTCCTTGTGACGAAGGTGCCAGAGTTCCGTCCCTACCAGGAACGCGGCCTCGGGCGGTGTGAGGGTTTGCCGCGCCTCCTCCGCGACGTAGAGATTCGTTGTCCCCAGCCCGGCGAACTCCACCGGGCCACGGATGAGGGCCTGGCGAGGCACTGCGTACACGCCCGCAATTCTCACGTGGGCCCGGGCCGCCACTTCCTCCAGCCCCGCTACCAGGCCCGCAGCCGACGGCCCTCCGGTGACGGCGGGCACGAGGGGGGTCGCCCGGCCGCCCAGGTACGTGCGCAGGGGCCGGCCAGCGCTGCGAAGGAGCGTCACCAGGAAGTAGGCAAGGCCGGCGAGCCCGCCGGCGAGTTCCCCCGTCGCCAGGAGCCCGCCGTGGAGCATCAGGAAGACCTTGACGAAGACGGGAAAGACGCCGAGGAAACTGGCCGTCAGCCAAAACGCGACCAGTTCCCGCAGCGGCGCCCCCGTCTCCCGCCAGACCGGGTAGGTGACGGCCAGGACGAGCGTCGGCACCGCTACCAGGACGACCACCAGAGCCGCCTGCCCCAGCCCGCTCGTCCAGAAGAGGTACCCGACGAGCACGAGCCAGAGGAAAAAGGCAACCTTCCTCATCCCCATCCTCCCTCCGGCCGGGGAACAGGGGAACAGGTGAGCAGGTGAAAGAACTCACCGCTTCCCCTGCGGTCGCGCGCGCTACTGCTCACCTGCTCCCAGGCTCACGGTCCTCAGGCCTCGCCCGTCTGACGCCCTTGGCCCTCTTCCGTCGCTCCGCTCACTTTGGCGTTCCTCCGGCGACAAGGCCGTGGGCCGGGTCAAATGCCTCAGGAACCTCGTAGGTCACCTCTACTACCGGTGTGGCTTCGCTCACCTGGAGGCCACCCAGGGCCGGGTCAAAGACCCAGGTGGTTTGTTCGTATTGGGTGACCGGAAGGCGCTCCCGGGCAATCACCCGGGAGTCGTAGCGGTCCCAGGCCCCGAACTCCTTCCGGTAGAACCACACCTCGGCACGCCAGACGACGAAGGGAACCGGTGACGGCAGGGAGGTCTTCCGCGTGGTCAACTCCTCCACCAGCACCCGCGCCTCTGTCCCGGAACCCTTTAGGAAAAGAATCCGCCGACGGTCGGCAAAGGAGGTCATGCCGAGCACGAGTTTCCGGATGGACTCCGCGTCTCTCTCGGAGAAAGGCCGGTCCTCTGCCTGCGCAGGCAAGGCTTCACCCTCTCGCTGCGAGCCGGTGCCGGCAGCGAGCAGTCCTTCGCGCGAAGGCTCACCGGGTCCAGAGGGCTGGGGAGTGCCAACGGCCTGTGGGGGTTTGAGGTTGACCCCCTCCACGCGGCCCCGCGTGGTCAGGAGAACGAGGTCGTAGGAGGCTTCGGAAAGGCCCGTGGCCGCAAACTGAGCGGCTCCCGCCGGGCTCGCGGAGGTGACGCGGGTGAGCGGATATCTGGCTTGGCTCGTTCGCTCGAGAAGGAAGGCCTCTGTGACGGCATCGGCTGGGCGCGCCGACAGGCGGACGCTCCGCGTCTCTTGGCCCGCGGCGGGAAGGCTGACCGCTGGCTGGGTGTGGTCCTCCCCGGCAGGCGCCAGCAGGCCAGCGGGCGCCCGCCACAAGCGAGCGGGGGTGCCTCCGCCCGCCCAGAGGGCCCCCGCGCAGCCCAGGCAGGCGGCCACTGTCATTACTGCCGAGCGACCATACGCTCCAGGCATTCGGCCACGTTCTCCGCACTGTCGGCGACGGACTTCAGTCTGTTGGCGATGTGCATGAGGATGACGACGGTCACCGGGTCGGTTTCCGACTCGCAGTCAAAAAGCCGTTCGAGGAAGCGGCGGTGCTCCTGGTCAGCGTGGAACTGGGCCTCGCGGACCTCGGTGAGCCGCTCCACTTCGCTGTGGAGTCGGGTCCGGTCCTGGGCACCATCCAGGAGCTGCTGCAGCGCTTCGGAACGGGAGAGGAGCACCTCGGCCGTGCGCACCACCGCTTCGGTGAAGTCGAGGAAGGGCGCCTGGAGGCTGGTGGGGAGAACGGTCCGACGGACGGCGAAGAGTTTTCCGGTGTCATTGGCCCGGTCGGCCACGTCGTCCTGGATGCCCAGGGCGAGGAGGGTGTCGCTGCGCTCGACGGCGCTGAAGATGCTCACCGAGAGTTGTCGACGGATCTCTTCCTTGACCTCGTCGGCGACGCCCTCTTCCGCGTCAATCTCGCGGGCGGTCGCCCGCACCCCCGCCGGGTCCCCGGCCACCACCTTCTGGGCCAGGGGGCGGAGGAGCCGCGCCGTCCTCACCACCTGGAGCAGGTGTTCGTGGAGCGGGCCGAAGACGCTCCGCCCAAAAAGGCCCCCGATCCTCCGGGCCACCGCTTCCCTCCCCTGACCGCCACCCCTCCAGCACGCGGACCACACCGGCGAGGTATCCATGAACCGACCGCATGAGCCCCACCAGGTCCGTAAAGTCGGCGGAAGACTGCCGGGACGCACTCACCCCTCGGCCCAGCCATTCCAGGTGACGATGGTACAGCTCCTCCGCCTCGGTGTCCAGTCGGCGTTCGCGGGCGAGGACCGCATCGCCGGCGAGAGGGTCCCTCGCCGCCAGGAACTCCAGCGTCCGGGCGAAACTGTCGCCGACCTCCCCACCCAGCCGACGGAGTTCCGCCTGCTCGGTCACGGCGAAGCTCATCCCCCGGGCCACCGATTTACGCACCAGCCTCACCAGTTCCTTCGACAGGATGTCCCCCACGTGCTCCCAGTCCTTGATGACGACGAGGAGCCGGTGCTTGATGGCGAGGGCCGCGCCCGCTTCGCGGGCACCCGCCAGGCCCTCGTCCGGGATGCGGGCCAGGTACTCCGTCAGGAGTTCGTCCAGCAGGTCGACGAGGTCGTCCCGCCGCTCGATATCGTCCAGGAGCCGGGTGTCCTCTTCCTCCAGGGCCACCAGGAACTTTTTCCAACTTTCGTAGGTGAGCTCCCCCATGCGCACCACTTCCTGGTACACCCCTTCGAGCGCCAGCTCCGGTCGGGCCAGCAGCCGGTAGTCCACGTGCTCCAGGGTGCCTCGAGGCGGTCGTGCCGCCTCGGGGATGAGCCTCCGCATCGCCAAGGCCAACCAACCTACGATGGGAAGGAAGATGGCCGTATTGGCCAGGTTGAACAGCGTGTGGGCGTTGGCCACGGCCCGGGCCGCCCCTCCTCCCGCCGGCCCCACCCACGCGGTCACGGCCTCCACCACCCGGGCAAAGGGGCCGACGAAGGGAAGGAAGAGGAGCACGCCCACCGTCTTGAAGACAAGGTGCCCGAGCGCGAGTTGCCGGCCCCGCCGGCTGCTCATGGCCCCGGCCAGGAGTTCGCTGGCGCAGGTGCCGATATTGGCGCCGAAAACGATCGGCAGCAGCCCCCGCAGGGGAAGCCCTGCCTCGGCCAGGCCGAAAGCCAGGACGATGACGGCGGCGCTGTTCATCAGGAGGGCCGTCAGCCCGGCTGCGGCCACGAGCACCAGGAGGAACCCCGCCCAGGTGGAGGTCGCCAGGCGCTCGACCGCCGGCACCCCGATTCTGCCGATGATGGGGCTCATCGCCTGCGAGAGGAACGTCACGCCGAGGAAGGCCAGGCCGATGCCGAAGAGGATGCTCCCGACCTGCTTGGTGCGCGTGTAGCGGGCCAGGAGCCGAATGAAGAAGCCCACGGCGAGGATGACGTACGACCACTCGCGCAGCCGAAAGGCGAGGAACTGGACGGTGAGCGTGGTGCCGATGGCGTTCCCGAGCATCACGGCGAGGGCCTGGGGAAGCGCGAGCACCCCCGCATCCACCAGGCTGACGAGCACCATGCCCGCCGTGGCGCTGGAGGAGAGCACCACTGTGATGACCACCCCCGCGACCACCGCCAGGAGGCGCCGACGGGACAGCACCTGGAGGAGCACGCGCAGGCGGACGACCGCCCCCTCCTGGAAGGCCTCGCGGACCATGTGCATGCCCGCCAGCAAGAGGGCCAGGCCGCCCAGGAGTTGGCTACCGGCCTCGAGCGCCCCCACCCAGTCACCACGCACAGGCCGACTCCTTGCCAGCCCGCCCGCCCGTCAGCCGACGGGCGCCTGGGCTGGTCAGGGTGAGGTGAACTTGTCGCGCCCGCTCTCTGCTTCGCCCTGGGTAGCGGGCTTCGCACAGCAGGGTCGCGGGCACCCGGCCCCCCGACTGGCTCAGGCCGTCCAAGAGCCAGCCTGCTGGCAGGCCGCCTGGAGCGCGAGTCTCCCCGGGGCGGAAGGACTCCAGACGCTGCTGGTCCTCAGAAGAGCCCCTTCACCCGACCCTTGGCGTCGAGGTCGACGTTCATGAAGGCGGGATGGCTGGGCAGCCCGGGCATGGTGCGCATCTCGCCACAGAGCGGGTAGAGGAAGCCCGCCCCCACCGAGGCGCGGATGTCCCGGATGGGAAGCGCGTAGCCGGTCGGGACGCCCTTGCGCGCCGGGTCGTGCGAAAGCGAGAGGTGCGTCTTGGCCATGCAGATGGGGAACTGGTCGTAGCCCAGTTCGGTGAAGAGCCTCACCTTCTGCTCGGCCGCCGGCGCATATTCCACCCGGGCGGCCCCGTAGACCTTGGTGGCCACCGTCTCTATCTTCTCCTTGATGGGAGCGCCCACCGGGTAGAGGAACTTGAAGTGGGAAGGCTTCTCGCAGGCGCGCACCACCGCCTCGGCCAGCGCGGTCCCGCCGGGCCCGCCCTTGGCCCAAACCTCGGAGACGTAAGCCCCCTCGGCCCCGGCCTCGACCGCGGCCTCCCTGACCACTTCCAGTTCCCGGCGGGTGTCGCTGGCGAACTTGTTGATGGCCACGACGACGTTCACCCCGAAGAGCCGGGCGTTGGCGATGTGCTTCTTCAGGTTGGCGGCGCCGGCCCGCACCAGGTCCACGTTCTCGCGGGTGTAGGCCTCGTCCAGCGGCCGACCGGCCACCACCCGTGGTCCCCCGCCGTGCATCTTCAGGGCCCGCACCGAAGCCACGATCACCACGCAGTGGGGAATCAACTTCGACACCCGACACTTGATGTCAAAGAACTTCTCCATCCCGCAGTCGGCCCCGAAGCCGCTCTCCGTGACCACGTAGTCGGCCAGGCGGGTGGCGATCTGGTCGGCGAGGACCGAGGAGTTCCCGTGGGCGATGTTGGCGAAGGGCCCGGCGTGGACGAAGCAGGAGGTGTGCTCCAGGGTCTGCATCAGCGTGGGCATGGCGGCGTCGCGCATGAGGACGGCCATGGCCCCGGCCACGCCGAGGTCCTCGGCCGTCACCGGCTTGCGGTGCTTGTCCAGGCCGATGACGATGCTCGCGAGCCGCCGACGCAGGTCCTTCATCCCGGTGGTGAGGGCCAGGATGGCCATCACCTCGCTCGCCACCGTGATGTCGAACCCGCTCTGCCGGGGTCGCCCGTCATCCGCGCTCCCCAGGCCGATGACGATGTTGCGGATCGCCCGGTCACTGACGTCCACCACCCGGTTCCAGGTGATGCTGTAGGGGTCGATGTCCAGCCGACGGAGGCCCATCCCGGCCAGGTCGGCGTCGCTGAGGCGGTCTTCGTGCATGATGCGCGCATCGATGGCCGCGGCGAGCAGGTTGTGCGCGGCGCCGACGGCATGGGTGTCACCGGTGAGGTGGAGGTTGAAGTCTTCCATGGGGATCACTTGGGCGTAGCCGCCGCCGGCGGCGCCGCCCTTGATGCCGAAGGTCGGGCCCTGGGAAGGCTGCCGGATGCAGGTGCAGACCGATTTCCCGAGGTGGGCCAAGGCCTGGGAGAGGCCGATGGTGGTGACCGTCTTCCCTTCACCCAGGGGGGTGGGGGTGATGGCGGTGACGTCGACGTACTTGGCCGAAGGACCACGCTCGAGACGGCCCAGGATGCTCAGGCTGACCTTGGCCTTGTAGTTGCCGTGGAGCTCCAACTCATCGTCCCGGACACCCAGCTTCGCCGCCACCTCCCGGATGGGAGTGAGTTTTGCCTTTTGCGCAATCTCCAGGTCCGAAAGCATCCGCTTCGCCATCTGCCAGCCCTCCTCAAACCTCGGTGCCAACCCAGAAGCTTGCCATCCTGCCCCACTCAACGCAAAGCAAGAAGGCTACCGGAGGCCCGTGCTCGGGTCAAGGGAAAACCGCCCTGCGCTGCGACGCAAAGGGCTTTCCCGAACCTCCCGCCGAGCCGAGCCGACGGCCGCCGCAGGGCCCGGGACGCTGGCGGAGCAGCCGGCCCCTTTTGCCGTTGACACCGGGGGGCGCGGGGCGGGATAATGCGCGGCGTTGGCGCAGGGGTCCCCAAGTGGTCCGTGTCCAGGGAGAAGGGGGATATCTTCCGGGCACATCTCCTGAAACCCGCCCGGGGCGGGATGGCAAGAGGGGAGGCCGAGGATGAGAAAGCGAGCCGTTGGGTCTACGAGCTCTTTGGGGCCTGTGGCCCCTTCGGTCCTGCTCCTGGCGGTGCTGGGCTGGGCCGCCTGGAACCAGGTCCAGGCGGGCGAACAGGCAGGCGCCGCGAGCGGCCCGGCAAAAGTGACCGTGGTCGAGGAAACCGCACCGGCGACGGCCATGACCTCGGCCCAGGAGCAGCTGGCCAAGAAACTCCAGAGCCCGCTCTCCATCCAGTTCGGCGGCACGCCACTGCGGGACGTCCTGCACTACCTCGAGGAGAAGGGCAAGCTCAACGTCATCCTCAACACCTCCGTCCCGAGCATCGACCCTCTCTTCCCCGTCACCCTCAAACTGGACAACGTGACGCTGGCGAGTGCCGTCGCCTGGACGGCCCGGCTGGCGGGGCTGGTCTACATTGCCCGGGACGAGGCCGTGTTCCTCACCACCCCGGGGGACCTGAATCCGGAGTGGGCCGACGAGGTCCGGGCCCGCGAGCAGACGAACGACCGCTTGGCGGAAAAGACCTGGGCACCGAAGCTGCGGGCGAAGCTGGAGGAACCCAGCTCCTTCAGTTTTGAGGACACGCCTCTGGCGGAGGCCCTCTCCTTCCTTTCCTCCTACCACCACGTCAATATCGTCCTGGACCCGGCCTTCGCTCGTCCGGACAACACGGTCCGCCTGACCGTGAGCGACATCTCGCTCAAGAGCGCCCTCGGGTGGATCCTGCGGCTCAAGCGGCTCGACTATACCCTGCTGGACGAGGCTATCTTCGTGAGCAGCCCCGAGCGCCTGCGGATACTCGAGATCGGCCGGACGGCTTCCTCCCTGGACCCGCGCCTCGGCACCGTCATCGACATCGACTTCAGTGAGGCCACCGTCCAGAAGGCCCTGGCGGCCCTGGCCGAAGCCACCGGCGTCAACATCACCCTGCGGACCGAGCAGGTCCCCGCCGTCCGCCTGAGCATCAAGATGAACCACGTCACCCTCGACGAGGCCCTCAAGAAACTGGCGGGCATGACCGGTGTCCCCTTCGCCGTGAGCGTGGGCAAAGAGGGTGTCGTCATCTGGCTGGAGGGTAAGTCGGCCACACCCGCCCAGCCGGAGCCCCCGAAGCCGCCTGCGGAGGAACCGAAGGCCCCGTCGCCGGCGGCGAAGCCTGGAGCCTGGCTGACTCCACGCGAGGGGCCCGAGGCCCCGCGCCAGGCGGGCCGGGTGCCCTTGCTGTCGGACGCAGCCTGACCGGTCGGGGTCGAGCCATGCGGGGAGCGGCGCTTCTGGGTTTCGTCGGGTTGGCTCTGCTCGTTGGCTCGCCCGCAGCCTCGGCCCAAGCTCCCCGGGTCCTCGACCAGACGCTTGCTGCTGACCTGGAGGACGTCCCCCTCACCGGCGCCCTCAAGACCATCGCTCGCCGGCTCGGCCTCGAACTCCTTGGTGGGGATGGAGCCGAGTCTTCCCTGCGCGTCACGGCGAAAGTCCCCCGTGTCTCCGCTGAGGTGCTGCTTCTTGTCCTGGCCTGGGAGACGAACCGCGAGTGGGTGCTTGCTCCCGGCGTCCTTCGCTGGGGACCTCCCGAGGGCCTTCCCGCGGATGACTTGGCGAAGTACCGGCGGGAGCGAGCCCTTCGGCTGGAGCGGAAAGATGCGCTCCTTCGCCGGCGTCTCACCGAGCCGCTTCGCTTCCGCCTGAAGGTCGACGACGTGACCAAGGCCGACGTTCTCCGCTTCCTCCAGCGGGAGTTCTCGCTCCCCCTTTTCCTCGACCCGCGCGCCGACGCCGAGCTGAGCGCGCCCGTCCGTCAGCAGTTCTCCGGCCCCACCCTGGCGGAGGTGCTGGACCGGCTCCTTTCCGCGGAGGCGGTTTCCGCATCTGCCGGTGAGGCCCCTGGCGGCTCGCCGGCGGGCGAGCATCCTCATCCGGGCGAAGGAGAAAAGAGCAGAGCCGCAGGCGCCGGGGGCTCTCTCGGCTGGACCGTCGTGGGAGATGTGGTCATCGTCAGCACCCCTGCCTATCTCTACTCTCTGAGAAGCCTCAGCCCATGAACCTCCGCAGGGCCTCCCTCCTCGTCGTCGTCGGGCTCCTCCTCATCGCCGCCGGCCTCACGAGCATCCACCGTCACGGGGCGGGAATGCCTCTCGCCGGCCCCGAGCAGGCTGAGGCCCCGCGCCCGCCGCACGGGCAGCCGGGGCAAACACAGGCTGGCCAAGTAGAGGCCGGCCAGCCGCAGGCGGGCCAAGAGCAGGCTGGCCCGGCTCGTGACCGGGTCGACGTCACCCGCAGCATGATGAGCACCTGGGTGCGCATCGTCGCCTACGGGCCGGACCTTACCGCCGTCGCCCGGATAGTCGATCGGACCTTTGCGCGGATGTCCGAGCTGGAGCACCTGCTCAGCCGGTTCGACCCGGAGAGCGACGTCTCCCACGTGAACGCTGCCCCGGCGGGGACGCCCGTCGCCGTCGGCGAAGACGCCTGGCAGGTGCTGGAGGCGGCAGAGGTCGCCTGGAAGCGCACCGGGGGTGTCTTCGATGTCACCGTCGGTCCCCTGGTCGCCCTCTGGCGGGAAGCGGGTCAACGGGGCACCCTGCCCACGGAGGAGGAACTGGCCCGGGTCCGCGCTGCGGTCGGCTTTGACAAGCTCCGCCTCGCGCCGGGCCTTGGTCGAGACCGACAGGTGACGCTCACCGTGCCCGGGATGGGCATCGACCTGGGCGGCATCGCCAAGGGCTACATCGTGGACCAGGCCATCCTGTTCCTCGCCGGTCAGGGTGTGACCAGCGCCTTGGTGGCTGGCGGCGGCGACATCCGGGTCCTGGGCCGCAGGGGTGATGGTCGCCCCTGGGTTACCGCGGTGCGGAACCCGGCGACGGAGAATGGCGAGCCCTTTGTGACGCTGCTGGCTTTGGCCGATGCCTCGGTCCTCACCAGTGGGAACTACGCCCGGTACGTCACCATCGGCGGCCGCCGATACAGTCACATTGTCGACCCCCGCACCGGCTGGCCCGAAAGCGAGGTAACGAGTGCCACCGTCATCGGGCCGGACGCCGCGAGCACCGACCCCCTGGCCACGGCCCTCACCATCCTCGGCCCCGAGGAAGGGGTGAAGCTCATCGAGAGCCTTCCTGGCTACGAGTGCCTCATCGTGACTGGTGACAAGGATAACCTCCGCCTGGCCCGCTCCCGAGGCTTCAGCCGCTACGAGGTCGCGCCGGGCCCGCGAAGTGAGGGGAAGTGAGGTGAGCAGGCTCAACCAAGCCGCTGTAGGACGCCGAAGGCGTCTGAGGCGTTGGGAGAGGGGAGGCGAAAAGCCTCCCCGGCGCCAGGAAGGCTCCCCGGGGAACGCGGGCGCAACTGGTAGTCGGAGTTAGGAAGAACTGCGGTGGATGACAAACTGAATGGGCCGGGAGAAAGCGGCGCGCATTTCTCAAGGGGCTATTGGAAAAGGCGTGCCAATTGATGGCAGAAGAGCGTTACGAAGCTGCCATTGTGGTGCTTCTTCGGGTGGTGGACGAGGCACCTGATGTTTCCGAGTCACACGCCGCTCTGGCCGAAGCTTACAGAAGCGCCAGACTGCGCCGTGACGAACTGGCATCGCGGCGAAAGGCTCTTATGTTGGCGCGGACTGATGAGGAACGCGCGGAGGCGCTGAACCAATTGGCGGACCCACTCGCTTTCTTCGGCGCCGTCAGCGAAGCTATTGCCTGTCTCCGGGAGGCGGTAACGTTGGTGCCCGAGCAAAAAGTCTACTGGATGAACTTGGCCGCTTTCTTGATCCGCGAGCATGACGCGGGGAGCGGCTTGGAAGCGCTCGAGAAAGCTAAAGCACTGTCTGGCGATAGTGCTGTTTACTTCATGTGGCTTGGACGGGCACGAAGGTTGGTGGGTGACTGCGAGGGTTCGATTCGTGCTTTCGAGCGCTCGGCCGAGATCAACCCCGAGGCCCAGCATGTCTGGCGAGACCTGGGGATGGCGTACGTCGATGCGGGGCGGTTCGAGGAGGCGGAGCATGTTTGCCGCACGAAACTCCGTGAGGGCCTGGCTTGCCACCTCATACTCGCCAAGGTGAAATGTCTGAGTGGACAGCCAACAGATGCTTGTATGCTGACCAGGGAGGCCCTGAACGCTATGCCCGGGCCTGGTGCGTTTGCTGAGGTCCGCTGGCACTACTGTAACAGGCGGTCGCACGAGGAACTGATTGAATATGTGAAAGGGATATCTCGTGGTCTCGCTGGTTGTCCTTGGCCTCATTGGATATTAGCGAGGCTCTATGCAGTCGCAGACCGCCCGCGAGAGGCCGCAGGAGAACTTCGGGAACTCATCAGCAGGGATGACAGGCTTGGCCGATCCGTGAACGAAGACGAATATTTCCGAGGGGCAGAAGCGCGCAACGAGCGGCTCTGGTTGCAGTTCACCAGACCCGAGGCGAAGAAGGGGACCGAGTAGGTCGGCAAAGCGTTCACCCGCCCACAGGCGGGCGCAGTCAGAGTGTAGGGGCAGGCCTTCAGGCCTGCCCGCGTCGTCCGGTTTGGTGGCGGACAGGCTTCCGCCCGGGGGGACCTCGAACCGCAGCATCGGAAGGAGGTAAAGCACGTGCACATCCGCGAATATCTGTGTCGGGAGGCGCGTCGGCTCACGGACCGTTCCGGTACCTGGCCCCAGAGCCGGGAAGAGTGGCAGAAGGGGAAGGAACGACGAAGACAGCGCTACCTGGAAATGGTGAGCATCCCCAGCATCCCACCCCGGCAGGAGCGGACGCCTCTCAACGTCCAGGTCACGGGCAAGGTGGAGCGTGAGCGCTACACCATCGAGAAACTCTCCTACGAGAGCCTGCCCCGGCTCTACGTCACCGGGAACCTGTACCTGCCCAGGAACCTGACCGCGCCCGCTCCGGGTGTGCTCTACGTCTGTGGCCACTCCCCCACCCAGAAGGTCCACTACCAGGCGCACCCGCGCCGCTGGGCCGAACTGGGCTTCGTCACCCTCGTGGTCGACACCGTCCAATATGGGGAAATCAAGGGCTACCACCATGGCTGCTACTCCGAGGGCTGGTGGCACTGGTACAGCCGGGGGTACACCCCCGCCGGGGTCGAACTCTGGAATGGCCTGCGCGGCCTGGACCTCCTCCAGGAGCGGCGGGAGGTCGACGGCGAGCACCTGGGCATCACGGGCATCTCCGGTGGCGGCGCCGTCTCCTGGTGGCTGGGGGCTGCGGACGAGCGGCTCAAGGCCATAGCCCCTGTCTGCGGGACGGGGACCCTCGCCGCCCACGTCGGCGAACGCAGCGTCGACGGCCACTGCGACTGCATGTTCTTCATCAACACCTATGGCTGGGACCTGGCCGACCTGGGGGCCCTCATCGCCCCGCGGGCCCTCCTTATCGGCAGCGCCGACCGCGACGGCATCTACTCCATCGCCTCCATCCGCGAAACCTATGAGAAAGTGAAGCGGGTCTACGAGCTGTTAGGCGTCGGCGAACGCTGCACCCTCATCGAGACGCCCGGGCCGCACTCCTACCACCAACTCTCCCGGACCGGCATCTTCAGTTGGTTCACGAAGTACCTCAAAGGTCAGGAGGTCCCAGCCGAGCAGATCGAAGACATCAACAGCAACCCGCAGGCCCAGGAGCCGGAGGAGGTGCTCCGGGTCTTTCCCGGGCCGGTGCCCGCTGATGAGCGCACCTCGACCATCCAGGACACCTTTCTCGCGCTGGCCCCGCCTCCCCGGGTGCGCGATGCGGAGCACCTCGTCGCGGTGCGAAGTCGGCTGGTGCGGGTGCTTCGGCGAAAGGTCTTCGGCCAGTTCCCGGCCCGTCCACCCAAGCCTGACCTCACCGTCGAGCAGGAGTTCGGCGCGGAGCGGGGGTGGGGTGCCCTCATCGCTTTCACTTCGGAGCCGGGCATCGACCTCCGGGGCCAAGTGGTGGTGCCGGAGAAGGCCCGCCCTTCGACGGGCTCAGGGCGGGCTGAGCTTGTCGAAGCCCGGGAGCACCCGGCGCGAGCGCTCCTCTGCCTCCGCAGCCCGGAGCATGAGCGCTGGGAGTTCGAGGGCTTCAGCCGGGGCCTCGACCCGAAGTGGGTGCGGGCTGCTGTCGACGTGCGGGGGGTGGGCGACACCTCCTGGGGGACGAGCCTCCAATGGCACCTGCGACGGGCTTCGGCCATCATCGGGAGGACGCTCGCTTCCATGCGTGTCTGGGACACGCTGCGCGCCCTGGAGGCTCTGCGCACCTACCCGGGCGTGGACGCCGAACGCATCGCCCTCGCTGCATGCGGGGAACTGGGGGCGGTGGCGCTCTACGCAACCCTGCTGGACGGCCGGGTGAAGGCCCTTCTCCTGGAGAATCCGCCTGCCACGCAGAACGCGCCAAGCCAACCGGACGGAACCGGCCCGGCGTTGGAGATGCTCAACGTGCTTCGCTTCACCGACCTCCCCTACGTCGCCGGGCTCCTCTGGCCGACAGAACTGGTCTTCGTGCACAGTCGGCCGGAGACGTACGAGTGGGCGGAAGCCCTGTACCGCGAACTCGGTGCTCCGGGAGCCGTCCGCCATGTGAAGGACTTGGCAGGCTGGGTCCCCGAGCTCTGAACGCTCACCGTTCCGCTGGGAAGAGGGGGTTGCTCCAGGCGGGGCGCCCCTGGGCGTCGATGATTTCGATGCGGAGGTACCCTTTGAGCCAGCGGGCCTTAGAGAGGTCGAGAGCGAACTCGGTCCGGGGCTCGCCGACGGGCGTGTAGACGCTCTGTCCGGCGGTGCCGGCACTGACGAAGTGCACCTCGACACAGGGGCTGGTACGGACGGTCAGGCGGTCGCCCTGGAGGTCGAACCTGTGGAACTCCGGGCCCAGGGAGCTGTAGAAAGTCCCGGCGGCCACCGCCCGAAGCACCGCTTCCTCCTCCAGGCTTTCGGCCTGGATGACGAGCCACCCCTGGCCGACGTCCCGTCGGCCGGCGAGGTCGCCGGTGCTGTGGGCGTCGTCGGTGGCGACGCCCCAGACCCGCTTCCCCTCGGCCAAGAGGGTGTCCCACGTCTCGATGCTCCGGCCCTTGCCGTTGATGCGCTGCACGGCCTCGTTGTAGATCTCGATGCCGAGGTAGCCGGTGAC
>Ga0315282_10005370_pt1 | contig 21901 bp, 19 predicted proteins | sample YL17G07_20_MG_FD_203693 | JGI IMG/M metagenome (GOLD analysis project Ga0315282, IMG submission 203693) | Sediment microbial communities from Yellowstone Lake, YNP, Wyoming, USA - YL17G07_20 | ecosystem: Environmental > Aquatic > Freshwater > Lake > Sediment | place: USA: Wyoming | collected... | reverse complement strand
CCCTTCTATTCTTAAACATTAGAGTCTTTATTTATATTGTCTAACTATTGATAGCGGCATAATCAATGTCCTATCGTTTCCTTTTATTCCACCGAGAAGAACTCTTACCTTATAGGACATTATTTTTACAGTCATCAATAATTGCCCCGAAAGGGCGTGGCAATCTCATTAGATTAATTTGATGAGATCGTCATGTCGCTCCGCTCCTCGCGATGACACGCTAATTATTGCGTTTGTATTAGTTGATAATTTAGAAAATGGTGGTTCCCTTATGCTTGGGAATTATACGCAATCCCTATTTCTTTTAGACATTCTATAACTTTTCTTTCATCACACGCATGAGCTGCTTTTATTAACTCGTTCAATTTATTCGAAAATTTTTCTTTATCAACTTCAATGGGAAGAGCTATAAAAATCTTCTCAAACTGAGTCGCCCTAGTTTTTTCTTCGTCGATTAAAATTTCTTCGTATAATTTTTCTCCTGGTCTCATGCCCACATAATTAATCTCGATATCATCTTCAGCAAGCCCAGATAATTTTAATAAATCTTTTGCAAGCTCTTGGATTTTTATCGGCTCTCCCATATCTAAAACAAAAACTTCACCGTTGTTTCCGATTGTTCCGGCTTGAATAATAAGCTGAACAGCCTCTGAGATCGACATGAAATACCTTTTTACATCAGGATGAGTTATCGTGAGAGGTCCGCCCCGAGCTATTTGCTTTTGGAATATGGGAACGACGCTTCCTCTGCTTCCTAAAACATTCCCAAAACGTACACATGAGTATTTTGTGCTGCTTTTAGAAGCATCTTCTTGAATAATAATTTCACCTATCTTCTTGGTGGCTCCCATTACACTTGTCGGATTAACTGCTTTATCAGTAGAAATAAAAATGAACTTTTCAACTTGATATTCAGCCGCTAATCTTGAGATATGTATGGTTCCTTGAATATTATTTAAAATGGCTTCTGATATATTAAATTCCATAAGAGGGACATGTTTGTGGGCTGCTGCATGGAATATGATTTCAGGACGATATTTCTCGATTATATATTTTAATCTCTTGAAATTCCTGATATCAGCTATGAAAGGAGTTATTTTAATTTCAGCAGGCTGAAAATTTAGCTCTAGATCTATTTCATAAATACTATTCTCATCCTTATCAACTAGGATTAACTCTTTGGGCCAAAAATTAGCCAATTGTCGACAAAGTTCAGAACCTATTGAACCCCCGGCACCAGTGATTAATATTTTTTTATCTTGGTATTGACTCACAATTTCAGGAAGGTGATTTTTAAAATTGACAACACTCCTTCCTAAGAGGTCATCAATGTTTATTTCTCTTATTTTGCTGAGCCTTACTTTATCATCCAGAATTTCGAATAGCCCGGGGACAATTTTCACTTTTATCTTTGTTCCTTCGCAAACTCCGACAATTCGCCTTATATCTTTAGATGAGGCATTAGCAATCGTAATTATGGCTTCATCGATCTTTAGCTTTTTGACAATTTCGGGAATTTGTGTGGTGTTACCTAGCACCTTTATCCCTTGAATCACCGTTTTAAATTTTCTCGGGTTATCATCGATAAAGCCAACCACATCAATTCCCAAATCGGTCCTTTGTCTCAATTCTTTGATGACCATATTTCCTGCATCGCCAGCTCCAATCAGTAATGTCCGTATATTTTTCATTCGTTCTTGGCTATTTCTGAATCTTTCCCTTTCTGATAGTTCACTGATGAACCTTCTTGCCATCCTGACTCCAAGAGTTCCAGTTAGGACTAGAAGAAATTCTAAGGAAATTACGCCCAGAGGAAGCCTTAAAAAGGGAAGTTTGCCAGGGGAAAATAATCGGCCTAAAAACAATATGATAGTAACAGGCATGCATGCTTTCACAATCGAGATAACATCAATTATAGAGATATACCTCCAGACAATTGAATAGATGGAAAAAACCTGGAATAGCATCAATCGCAGTACTGCGACATAGGGAAAGAGGATTAGCAATTGTTTTAAGTATATTCCGTTGGGGATGCCCTCGAACCTGATAAAAAAAGCTGCAAAAAAGGAAAAGATAAAGATGAATATATCTATGAAAAATTGAGTTGTTTTTCTCAATAATGATTTCTTGGGTATCATGTAATTATGTTTTTTGCAATATTTCAATTAAATTAAGGCACACATAATCAACTTGATCTTCTCTCATAACTCCCGAAAAAGGCAAAGCCAAGGATACATCGCCCAGATATTCGGTGACGGGGAAATCTCCTCTTTTGTACCCGAATTTTTCAATATAAAAAGGCTGCAAATGGATGGGAGAAAAATAAGGACGAGAAGGGATTCCTCTTGCTTCAAGTTCTTTCATGACCCGACTTCTACTAATCTTGGAGTTCAGCCGGACAACATACACAAACCAAGACATTCGTGTTGTAGACGGTGCAATGTAAGGAATCTCTATGCCTTTGACATCCTTTAGGCGAGCGTTATAGAGGGATGCGACCTTCTCTCTTTTTGTCAAGAGCTCTTCGATCCGGCTCATCTGAATCGCTCCCAAGGCTGCGCTCATTTCATCTAATCGATAATTGTAGCCCAGCCGGCTATGGTTCAACCATGCGTCAATTATATCGCGGCCCTGATTTCGTAGGCTACGAAAGAGACTATTCAACGCATCATCGTCTGTGACAATCATTCCCCCTTCGCCAGTGGTTATCTGCTTGTTCGGATAAAAGGCAAAAACGCCACAATTGCCTAAGGTGCCGACTTTGCGATTTTTGTATTCTGATCCAATAGCCTCACAAGCATCCTCAATCACATTTATGTTGAACTGGTTAGCTATCGCACGAATAGGATCTATATCTGCTGGTCGCCCATATGCATGGACAGGCAGAATAGCTTTGATATTCATTAGAGTTTTTGAAGATTGACTCACTCTCAATACAGGAGGAAGCCATCGATTTGTCTTCTTATGTCCACCATTAATATCTGTGATGGCCTCTGAGATCAACTCGGGATTGATATTTCCTGTCTTTGGGTCCACATCAACGAAAATAGGGATGGCACGTTCGTAAAGGATTACGTTTGCTGATGCGATAAAGGAAAAGGGTGTTGTAATCACTAGATCTTTATCAGCCACGTCGGCCGCGATAACTGCGAGATGGAGTCCCGCAGTCCCAGAGCTGACTCCAATAGCATATTTCAAACCCACATAATTGGCAATGGCTTTCTCAAAGGCCTCAACTTGAGGACCAATGCTCAGCCTGCCTCTGTATAAACCATTGGTGACAGCCCTAATTTCAAGTTCAGTTATATCCGGAGATGACATGGGAATATTCGAAAACGCTTTTCCTTTCATGGCACTGATTAAGCTAAAATTCGTATAATGTTTCAGATACTAAAATCTAAAGCATTTCTCATGAGCGTATCAACGGTTTCGCCGGGACTCCAACGACGGTCTCTCCGGCTGGCACTGATTTAGTTACACATGCACCAGCTCCTATTATTACATCGTCACCGATGATAATAGGTTTCTCTTGTGTTCCATTAATTATAACAGCTCCAGTTCCAACATAGACACGTTGGCCCAAATGGACACAACCAGAAATATGGACTCCAGGAGCAAGTGTTGCATAGTCTTTCACGATGACATCATGGCCGACCGTACAATCCAGGTTGATTTGTACATGCTGGCCCAATACGATGTTCGTAGTCAGAATATTCCCAGCACAAATGACTGTACCAACGTCAATCTTGATCCATTCAGATATCTCTGTTCTTGGGTGAATAATAGTCTCAAAATTAAAGCCCATAGTAGCTGCTTTTTCCATGAGCTGCTGGCGCGTTTGCGGTGAACCGACTCCACCCACGACCCTAGCATTAGGAAATCGCTTAAGCGTTTCTTCTAAGCTCATCACAAGTATTTCATTTATAATTTTGCCTTTTGCTTCTATATTATCATCAATGAAACACACGACTTGATAGATTTCTTTTTTTTCATTGCAGGACCGAACCAGCCAAGCGACTTCGCGTGCAAATCCTCCTCCTCCATAAATAGCAATTTGTTTTACCGTCATAAATTTCTCCTGTTAATTAATAAAGATTTTGTTCATTTGTTTGGTTCCCCTCTAAACTCCTCCATCGTCGCCTGTCCCGGCTGATTGATACCCTCGCGCATTAGAATCTTCCAGATTGTTAAAGCGATAATCTTCAAGTCAAGCCACAATGATTGATGATCTACATACCAGACGTCGAGGGCAAATTTTTGCTCCCAAGTGATTGCATTTCGGCCATTTATTTGAGCCCAGCCCGTGATTCCCGGCTTTACATCATGACGTCTTGCCTGTTCTGGCGTATAACGACCTAAATATTGTATCAGCAACGGCCTGGGGCCAACAAGGCTCATATCGCTCTTCATAAGATTCCAAAGCTCAGGAAGCTCATCCAAACTCAATCTTCGCAACAAGTTACCGATTTTTGTTAGCCTTTGATCATCAGGGAGCAGCTTTCTGTTTTCATCTCTTATGTTTTTCATCGTTCTGAATTTGTATATATAAAATACCTTGCCATTTTTACCAGGACGCGCTTGCTTAAAAAACACGGGTCCTCTTGAATCTAATTTAATTGCAAGAGCTATCAAGAGAAAAATCCACGAAAAGAGGATTAATCCAGAAAAACTTAAGACTAAATCCAAACTGCGTTTAAGAACAAGCTGAGTTCTCTTGTCCATTGTTCGGAAGAACCTTAGACAAAGTGTTTTATGATAGTCCTGTACGTCCTTTCGACAGTTAAATTCTTGGCCAAAAAATCCCTGCCATTCTTGCCCAGCTCTTTTCTTAATTCTTTATTATTCAATAAAATTTCAAAATTTCGGCGATAGGTTTCTATATCGCCTGTCAGCGACCAAAGGCCGACTTTAGCCTCCTCCAGGAATTGTCCAAAATCCGTATTTTTGTCTATGGAAGCTAGAACAGGCAGGCCAGCTTCAAAATAATCAAGCACCTTAGAGGGGGAATTGGGAATGGTAAAATTTCTGCTGAGATTGATGAGCCCCAGATCACATTGACGGACCAGGCTCTCGAATTCGCTGCTGGGGATCCTTTCTTTCATTATGAAATTTGAAAGTTTTTCTTTATTGATTATCTCCTGCAGCTTGCCCTTTTGATTGCCTTCTCCAATGATCAAAAAGACAATATCATCCCGGCTTCGGTAATATCTGGCAAGCTCGAGAAGAAATTCCAATTCCTGAGCAATCCCTATGACCCCGCCAAAAATGGCCACGAACTTATTATTGAGCCCGTATTTTGTTCTATAGTTGACGCTCTCCTCGAATCCTGGTCTGTTAATTTTTTTCCAGTTTGGAAGAAGCTCGCACTTGCTTTTACTCAGATTATTGTGAGACAAAATGTAATCGATATTTTTTTGGGACATGCACCCAATGTAATCGGAGAAGTCATAAAGATCTTTTTCTATTCTCCTGAAATATTTGAAAAGCAAATCGTTATTCATTAATCCCATATCTTTGGCATTTTGGGGAAAAATATCTCTGAGGATTAGATATGATTGGCAGTGCTCTCTCTTTTTTATGTATTTGACAACTTTGTTGAAAGTAATGGGCGGAGTGGGATAGATCACCAAGTCAAACGGAATCTCAGGCCAATATTTCTTTATGGCCTGGATAAATCTGCAAGGGAGGGTTATTGTGGAAATGCCTTTTTTTATGAACCCGACATTGAACAGGTCACCACATTTTACTCTTAAGACGTTGAGCCTAGATTCTTTTTGCAAAGCGGTTTCTCTATCGAACTTTTTTTCAAGAACAGTGGTGACATAGACATCATGACCGTCTTTTACAAATTCGAGGGCGATATCGGTGTATAAGTTAGGATTCTTTTGGACATCAGGAAAAGCGATCATTAAGAATAACACTCTCATCGTTCTCTTTTTGAGTCTGAAAAGGCTATAAGGCTAAAATATGGGAATTAATATTTATACCAAACGACTTTATTGACGATCTTGGTATAGCTTTGAATTATTTTGATCACCTTTATGGAAACATTCGTATCTTTATAATCTTCGGGTAATATATTTGAGGAATTTTCGTCAAATATTTTTTTTGCCAGGTAGATGGATGGAATGAGTTGAAAAGACTTGATTCCGCCAATGACAATGGATCCCTTATCCAAAACCTCAGGCCGCTCTGTGCTTGTCCGGATTAATACGGCCGGGAAATTGAGAATAGAAGATTCTTCACTCAGGGTTCCGCTATCAGAAAGCGCACAAAAGGCGTTTTTTTGCAATTTGTTGTAGTCCAAAAACCCAAAGGGTTCTAAGTTCCTAATTAATGTATTAAATTTGACTTTTTTCTCTTTGAGCTTTTTGAAACTCCGTGGATGTGTCGAATAGATAACAGGAAGTTTAAATTCTTTGGCCACCGCGTTTAAGGAATCGACCAAATCTGAGAAGTTTTCTTGAATATCGATATTTTCTTCCCTGTGGGCACTCACCAATATATATTTATTTTCCTTGAGTTTGAGGTTTCCCAATATCCGGCTTTCTTCAATCTTCTCCCGGAAATAAAACAGGACTTCCGCCATAGGAGAACCTGTCACAAAAATATGATCTTTTCTGAAACCCTCACTCAGGAGAAATCTTCGGCTGTGTTCAGTATAAGGAAGATTAATATCACTAATATGATCCACGATTTTTCGATTTATTTCTTCAGAGACATTTTGGTCGAAACACCTGTTTCCGGCCTCCATGTGAAAAATAGGGATTTTTAACCGTTTGGCCGAAAGAGTGCTGAGGGCGCTGTTTGTGTCTCCCAGGACAAGCAGGGCTTCTGGCTTTTCTTTCAATAGGATTTCATAAGATTTGGCGATGATATTCCCGATTGTTTTGCCCAGATGATTTCCGGCAACATGGAGGAAATAATCAGGTTTTCTGAGCTCCAGATCCTTGAAAAATATTTCATTTAATGTGTAATCCCAATTTTGTCCTGTATGAACAAGGATATGATGGAAATATTTGTCGCAGGCTTTGATGATCCGAGACAGCCGGATGATTTCTGGCCGTGTCCCAATAATCGTCATGACCTTCATTTTTCTCATGTTTAAACCTGCTTAAAATGAGTATCCGGGTTTTGAGGATCATAAATTTGATTGGCCCAAAACAGAACAACCAATTCCTCCTCAGATAAATTTTCAATGGAATGAGTATAGCCGGGAGGAATATCTATGACCTCGACCTCCTCACCAGAAACAGCGTAGGTTAAAATTTCACTTTCCAGAATATTTCTGAGCTTAATAACGGCTTTTCCTTTTAGAACACAAAATTTTTCTATTTTGGTGTTATGGTAATGATTGCCTCGGATGACTCCTTTGCGCGATGTGGATACAAAAATTTGGCCGAAATGATTGGACTTCAAAATCTCAACCAAGCTCCCTCTTTGATCTTTTTTTGCTTCCAGTTTTATTGAAAAGTCTTTTTTGTCCAAGAAAGAAAGATAAGTGGCATACAGGCATTTCATGAAGTCATCCGAGAAATCTGGAAGAATCGATGTTTGCCGGATGTCTCTGAGCAAATAGATTTTGTTGACCAGTTCGCCAAGAGTCACTTTATATGTCCGTTCTGCGGCGTAATATTTTTTTCCGATATCGGGAGAATCTTCCGAAATAAGGATGAGAAACTCGTTCACAATATCATCGATGTAAACGAGCTCTATTTCTTTATGGGCATCAGAAATCGTGATATCCAGCCCACGTGAAATATTGTGACAGAACGTGGCGACCGCTGAATTATAATTCGGCCGACTCCATTTTCCAAAGACATTAGGGAAGCGGTATATATATATTTTTGCAAAAGTTTTCCGGCTGTACTCTATGAGAATAGCTTCGGCTTTCTTTTTGCTTAAGCCATAGGGATTCTCAATCTCGGCCTGGATGGAAGAGGCGAACACAAGCGGAATGGGTTTATTGAATTCTTCCAGGATTTTGACAATCGTCTTCGTAAAGTCAACATTTCCGATTTCAAATTCTTCAAGTTCTTGAGGCCTATTGACTCCTGCAAGATGAAAAATGAAATCGGCTTCTTTTAGGTGGGATCTGAGCGTTGCCATATCATCTTCGATGTCAAATGCTTTGATCTTGAGATTTTCCTGCCTCTTCAATCCCTCCATGAGATTTTTGCCCATGAATCCATTAGAGCCAGTCACAAGAATCGTTTTCATTTTTGACTATTTTAATCGATGATAAGAATTGAGTTCATCCTTGATGTAGTCGACACCCAAGAGAGTTTCTATGATTTCTTCAACATTTAATCTTTTTGTATTATTGGACGTATAATCTTGCTCTAAGGATATCCTTTGTTCTCCTTCACTAAAATATTTTTTATAGTTCAAGTCTCTTGTGTCAGGAAGAATTCTGATATAATTTTTTAAATCTTCGCATCTAGTTCTTTCCTCTCTTGTCAGCAGGGTTTCATGCAATTTCTCCCCATGCCTTGTGCCAATGATGATTATATCATTTTTTACCTTAAATATTTTTTTGATGGCTGTTGCTAGATCTCTCATGGTGCAGGCAGGAGCCTTTTGAACAAAGAGATCTCCCTGTTTGGCATTCTGAAGGGCATATAAAACCAAGTTGATAGCCTCTTCGAGAGGCATCAAGAACCTAGTCATATTGGGATCGGTAATCGTCAAGGGACTCCCTTCTTTTATTTGTTTGATGAAGAGAGGAATCACGGATCCTCTAGTCCCGATCACATTGCCGTAGCGCGTCCCGCACAAAATAATTTTATTTTCATCCAGCATTCTTGACTTGGCGACCATAATTTTTTCCATCAAACCTTTCGTCATCCCCATCGCATTAATAGGATAGACCGCTTTGTCTGTGCTGAGGATTATCGCCTTTTCGACACCGTATTCGACAGCAGCATTTAAAACATTTTCCGTTCCTAAGACGTTCGTTTTAATGGCTTCTAAAGGATGAAATTCGCAAGATGGAACCTGTTTTAGGGCAGCCGCATGAAACACATAATTGACTCCCTGCATCGCCGGTCTGATACTTTCATAATCTCTAACATTGCCCAAATAGAATTTTAATTTTCCATTATTGTACTCAAGCCTCATATCATTCTGCTTTTTTTCATCTCGGCTGAAGATGCGAATCTCTTTGACATCCGTATCTAAGAAGGCTTTGAGGACGGCGTTCCCAAAGGAACCCGTTCCCCCTGTGATGAGCAACGTTTTGGATTTAAACATATTTTTCCTTTCCAGCCTCTTGATTTACTATTTTAGCTAAGTTTTTCCTCTTCGTTTCATTAGCTAGTCACATCAAAGCTAATGAAAGATAAGGGTACGAAATTGACTGATTAAGTTGAGCCCAGTTAGCTAAAATAAGAAGAACGCAAGTGAGCGAAATACAGAATATAGCCATATTTACTGCAGGCGATTCACCCATTTTCCGACGTAACGCCTTGTATGGGTAATATAAGAGAACCAGTGAGAGAGACAACAATATCAAAAGGCCAATGATGCCTACCTCCAATAACGTAATTAGATACGCATTGTGAGGTGCCTCTTCCAAATTAACAAAGGTCATGCCTTCGCCCATGCCCACAAAAAAAGTTTTAAATGTAATGTAATGAAGAGATTTTTGAATGAATCTAAATCTACCGCCTGTCCAATCGCCGCCCGCCTTGAGTCTGTTGATCACAGTCTGTGGGCTTGTCCCAGTTGCATTCTCAATGTTTCGTGTAAAATAAATTGTACCGAAATAGAGGAGAAATGCCGACAGAAGAACTATTGGCGCCAGACGTTTTAGAGTCACAGATATTCCGCTTTTCACTCTGAAATACACGACTACGATAAATGAGATCAAAATAGCCAGCATGGCTTGCCTTGATCCTGTTCCCACTACAGCAATCAACACAGCAAGTATTGCTGCTAACAGTAACCAGCGTCTAGTGAACCTAGAACTCATCTTAAACATATTCAATGGAAAGAAAGAAGCAAAATAGAAGGCACACATGGTTCCGGACATGTTCGAATCAGAAAAAGCGCCAATGATGCGACCGGCAATCATTGGGTAGCCATATCTCAATATCAGGTCCTGAGATTGACCATAAACTGAAGTTGATAGCGGCAACGTCCATATGATGCCAATCGAAACAAACAAAAACTGAATCACCATAACCCCAATCGAAGCCAATCCAATATAAAACAAGACACGGAGAAAGAAGTCCAAAATCTTGTTAAACCTGCTAAAAAGCAAAAGCATCGACAGTAGAAAGAAAACTCCCTCGAAGAACCATGTTAATTGTTGTCTTCCATACGACTTGGATTCAGCCACTATGATTAATGAAAGCAAACGCCAACCAGCAAGCAGAATGAATAAACGCAATATTGTCCAGACTTTTTTTGTTGCCAATCGCAAACGCGGATTATAGTATATTGCCAAAGGGAACAAGATCAAAAGTTCTATTCGCCAAAACGTGAGCTTGAACCTGCCGAACGGAATGCCATAAACCGGAAATGCAAAGCTAAAAACAGCGACAATTATTCATAGCCGAACTAAAAATGGCGATTAGGTTATTTTTTTTATCGATTCAGAGCTACGCAAATCCTTCATTGCAGGTTTTATAACTGACAAACTGTTTTCGGACAGCGCAAAAAACCGTCAATCAGCCCCTTGAAACACGACCACACAAGATCTGTCTTGCCTTGGAAGAGCCATATTGCCGCGTTCTTCACAACGATGCCAGCATTGACGGCTAATGCCAATTTTCTGGCAAAGCCCTCCGTATGTTGTCGCACGGTCCAAAACTGGTTTCGGCACATGAAATACCACGCTTTCGAAGGGATTCCAGATCTGTTCTCCATCCCAGTGTTTCTTCTGACGCTCGCTGAGAGCTTATGCCATAAAACAGCGCCCGGCACATAGCAAAGCGTCCCCCCCGCCCTCGTAATACGCCAACACCATTCGTTATCCTCTGAATAGCATACGTATTCTTCTATCAAATCGCCATACTGTTTCCACGCCCATGACGGGACAAACATACAACACCCAGAGATGAACGGGACGGGAACTACTCCATTCACCGCGCTTACATCCAGCACCGGCTCAAGGAGATGTTTTATTCCCAAATGCCACCGATGCCGATAGGCGCCAGCATACCAAATACGGCCAGAAGGAGCATCATAAAAGATTTTTGCCGAAAACCCGGCTGCTTTTGGATACCGAATAGCGGCCGCTATCAGTTTTTCCAGGCAATCTTGAGCTATCGTCGTATCATTATTGAGCAGCCAAATATAATCAACGCCCTGTGACAACATATACGCAATGCCCTGGTCATTGCCACCCGTAAACCCGCGATTCGTTTCATTACGGATCATGATGACGCCCGGAAACGAAACGGCAATCTCATCAACGGAGCCATCTATCGAAGCGTTATCCACCACCACGATTAAGTTTGGCTTTACCGAACCCGCCAATAACGAATTGATACAGGAAACTGTGAATTCACCGCTATTCCAGTTCAGCAAAACAACGCCAATAGACGGTCTCCCCAGTTTATGAGACAACTTATATTCCACGCATGTCGCCAAAATGTCGGCGTAAAAGCGTGCCGTATAAGTTGGTCAGTTTAGATGCTGATTTGTCCCATGTAAACAAACAGGCGCGCGCTTTACTCCTTTCTATGAGTCGGGATCGCAGATGATTATTCTGTAACACATCCAGTATCCGATTTGCACAATCTTGGGGATCATTGGGATCGAAATAGTATGCCGCTTCACCGCCAATTTCTGGCAATGAAGCCGCTCGAGAACAAACCACTGGGGCACCGCAAGCCATGGCCTCCGCGACCGGCAAACCAAAACCCTCCACCTGAGAAGGTAATACAAATAGCTTGCAGTTATGTAACAAGTATTTCAATTCTTCTTCAGACGCAAAACCAAAAAGGACAACCCTGTTTTCTAAATGCAACTGTTGAATGAGTTTGTTTAATATATTGGCATTTACTCCAATGCGACCGGCTAAAACAAGCTTAACCCCTGATTTTTGCTCAATCAACGAATATGCTTTCAACAAGACCTCAACGTTCTTGTTTTTTCGGAATCCCCCATAGTATAGGATATAACAATCACATCCTTCCAGCTTCATTTTAATGTTAGCCTCGACGAGTTTACCATAAGGATTGTAAAAAGCATCGTCAACGCCGCTCCATATAACTTCGACCTTTTCTGGAGATACCGGCAGGTGACGAAGAAGCTCGGTTCTAGAAAATACAGAATCAGTAATAATTGCATCGGCGCTCCGTGCTATCGCTGCTAGAAGCACACGAATCCTGGCTTTTGATATCCAATGTCTTTCATCGTAGTCTGTAAAAACCGCCGTGTCGTGCATGGTGCTGGCTTTGAGAAAATGTGTCTTGATCAAAGGAACGGTGTAGTCTAGTCCGTGATAAAGATGAACGCCCATTCGGGCAAGCGTTCGGGGTAGTACGCTATTCTCCCAAAAATCGCGTGTAAAGCGGCTATCTTTCTTAACCTTTGTCGTGTAGAACTGGGAATGCTCGGGGAAAGTGATATGCTCAATAGGTGCCCCTGCTTCAATCACAAAAACAAAATCGTATAAGTCCTGATATTGGCCAAGGGCCTTGATCAGCCCAACAGAATAGTTCGGGACTCCGCTACCCGGTCTATGAGCGCTTCTGGCATCAATGGCTATCTTGCATTTATGCAATTCATCGACCTCATCTCAGCTTGCTTTTCAATCGTTCAGCAAGAATCCCGGCTCGAGGAGAAAGTCGGTCAAAGTCCCAATCCTGTCAGTATCAGCAAATCCCTAATAGATTTCTATTTCTGGCAAAGGAAATATTAATTTCCCCCCGCTATTAATGAACTCCTGCTCACGTTGGATAATGTTATCTTTGAAGTGCCAGGGCAAAACCAAGAAATAATCCGGCTTCAATGCCTTTGCCTCCGCCTCGGAAATGATCGGAATTCCGGTTCCCGGCGTAAAGCAGCCAAACTTATCGGAGTTAACTTCGGCGATAGCGGGCAAATCTGCCTCAGCTAAACCACAAAACTGCAGAAGGACATTGCCTTTTGTGGAGGCGCCATATCCCAAAACGTGCTTTCCACTCGAATTAAGGACCTTAATAAGTTCAATTAAATTTTTTCGGTGTTCGAAAACCCGTTCCTCAAACTGACGAAAGGGGCGCGGAGTGGATAATCCCATACGGTCCTCTTGCGCCAGAAGCCAATCAATAACGGCGCGATTTGGCTTAAATGAGCTGATATTTTTTGCGGCCGTCACAGCGAAGCTCCCTCCGTTGATGGCATTCATTTGAACATCTATTAGCTTAAGATCACAAAAACTCAAGAGACGCTCAATAACCCTAAGAGAGTAATATTCAAGGTGTTCATGGCAAACGGTATCATACGCGTTCATACGTAGCATTGAAGGCATATAACTTTGCTCAAAATGCCAAATGCCATCATCAGCTAAAACAGAAGCAATATCTCGAACAAATTCCACGGGATTTTCTAAATCGTAAAACATCGCGATAGACGTAATGATTTTTGCCTGTTCATTCGGGAAATATTTGCGAAAAACTTGGGCCGAAAAAAAGTCTACATCAACAATAACGGACTCGGGATAAAATTGCTTAAATTTGTTTGCGGCGGGGTCAATACCTATTCTCTGTAAGTCGATATCGGGATAGGCTTTCAACAAGGTTCCATCATTGCTACCGATATCGAGGACAATATCGCCCGGCTTGAGCGGACAGATGCGTAAAAGATGCCTGGCTTTCTGGGTCAGGTGCCTAACCATAGATTGATTCAGCCCGGACCGATATCCATAGTTCTCGCCATACATCTCGGCAAGGTCATAAGAATGCCGAAGTTGAAGCAATCCACTTTCAGGGCACCAAACAAGTTCAAGGGGTCCGCAGGTTAGCGGAGCGTCACGCTTCTTTGGAAAAACTCCGGTCAGATGTTGTTTCCCTAGATGAAGGACGGGAAAGAGATTTTGACTGCCGCTGATGCGGCATTTATTGATTTCCTGATACATATAAAACCTCTTTTTTCTTTGTATTATTGATAATTTTCTGCTACAGAAATAGCTTGGACAAAAAGGGGGATTTGCCCCTTTTCGAAAAGCGGCTTCGCTGAAAATCCAGAAGAAGCGCTTTGGCCTGAGGATAACGTGATTTTAAGTAAGCAATGCAGATGGTGTTTAGTAGATTTCCTGGAAAAACCGCAATGGCATAAGCCAGAAATTTTCGGATGGGGTTTTTTAGAAGGGAGCGAAGCCACTCGCGGTATTCTTTTACAGAATAACAACCTTTTGCCCTAGTCTTCACCAATTCGTTCAATTTCAAGTAAGGTTTCGGATCGCAGATCATCCGTTTGGCATCGTTTGAGACGTGCGGAAATGACCATATCAATCGGGGCCAATTGAACATCCAGATACGGAAAGCCCGGGCTGTCCATAAAGCGTTACCATAACGAATGCGAATATAAGGTTTGGCGATGACAAGGACTGGCTCCAATAGGGGCTGTTGAAAGATGATACCTACATGAACGAACTCTGTTCCCCAGTAGGGTTCCGCAGATCTATTCATCCAAATATCCCTTCGAATAACCGCCCCTCCAATAAAAGAGAGATAAGGGATTGTATCTTTAAAAAATAATTCAAACTGATCAGGAGAATATTCCCGATCTGTTTTAAAGCGTAATCGTGCCGGCTCGAGTACTTTTGAGAAATCTGTATTAAACACCTCGGCGTTAAGGATAATAAGAGAATAATTTTTTTTTGCGGCTTTGCGAATAGCTGCGATAGCCCCCGGCCGGACTAAATCATCATCCGTCATTAGCCAGCAATACTTTCCTCTGGATAATTCGACGCACAAGGCATAATCTCGATCCACTCCTCTTGGCGGCGTTCGACGGTACTGAATGTTCGGGAAAGAAGAACGCCACTTTTTGATGACGGATTCAGTTTGCGCATCTTCAGATCCATCCACAATAACCCACTCGACATCGGGGCCAGAATCAGGCCAGAGACTCGCCAGAGTCTCATCGAGCAAAGCTGCGCGGTTCATTGTAGCGATAGAAATGCTCAACAACAGTGGTGTGTCCATTGGTAAACTTCTCGTTTAATGTGCCCTTATTATCACGAAATGACGGTAATGAATTAGCTCCTCTTTCGAGAGATGAGGATACGGCATTGCGGCTGAAGAAAGCCGGTGCGGATTCCAATTTTATCTATAGCATCGAGGCCGCGGGCCAATAGGTACCGAAACCAATCGGGACCAGCCAGAAGCCTCATGGCACCGATGGCAAAAGCGTTAAAGGGGATATCTTCAATAATTTCATAGCGGTTATACCAGATGTCGTGGATGTCCTCAACTGTAGAATATTTCGCTTCTTCCATTGGGGAGAAAACCTCGGGAGCATCTGCGGTCTTCCCGACAATCCGGTTCTTGAGGGCAAAAAACTTCTCGCGGTATGAACGTTCGGTTGTGGGCAATACAAGGCCAAAGAAGCGCTGGAGATTTATCTCCAGGCGCCGCCTTGGGTGGTCATCCATCGTAGCTATAATGCCGCCGGGTTTCAGGGCCCGATCGATCTTGTTCATAAAAGCATGAAAATCGGGCATATGGTGGAAAGCAGACCATCCGGAGATGGCATCGAATGTGTTCTCGCCAAGGTTTTCCTGGGTGACATCCTTAAGATGGTAGCGGACTTCGCCAAACCCTTCCTTGAAGGGATTTTCTTCGAGCATTCGGCGGGCAAGGGCGATGGCTTTTTCGGAAATATCATAGGCATCCACAATTTGACCTCTGCGGCCGAGTTCAAGAGCAAGCCAGCCTGGGCCACAACCGATTTCTAGGACGCGGCCGCCAGGATATTGGGCGACGAGGTCAATGTAACGGTTACGGTATTTTCCTTGTTGGATCTCGTTCATTTTATGATCATCAGGCTCGATTCCGTGTCTTCCGATGATACGGGTGGCGCGACGAATATCCGCTTGGGAAGGTATGCGCCCTTGGCTCCGACGGAGAGCGCACTGGTCGAAAAAATCGGCCTCGGCTTGCATTAATTTGTGCAGGTCAATATTATCAGGCGAATTATTAGGAGACGATGGGGGGCGGCGGCTGAGGAGGAATTCCGCGAAGGCGAAGTCGTTTTCGTCGTCGACATCGACGCTGCTCGTCCGGTCCATGACGAATCCGAGGCATGGACCGGCATAAAAATCGGGATGTGCGGCGAAGACGTGCGCCCTGGCGATATAGATGGCCCCATTCAGAACATAGAGCTTGGGCAGGCCCTGGCGTCGCGAAATCGGCCCGGCGTCCGGATGCCAGGAGCCCAGTCGGCCGCGGCCGTCGATGACCTTCAGCCAATACGGGTGGTCGGCGGCTTCAGCGACGGAGACGAGCGACTCGACCGCAAGGTCTTCGACCAGCCGCTCCATGGCGGCGTCGATGTGCTCGGATGTCCTCAGCGGCGATGTCGGCTGGAGATAGATGAAGAAATCATAGGCCCGGGGTTCGTTCTCCCGGATCCATCGCAGGCAGTGGACGATCACGTCGTTGCCGGGCGTTTCGTCCGTGGCCAGGTCCGGAGGCCACAGAAACGGGACGTCCGCTCCCCATGTTTTGGAGATTCCGGCGATAGCCTTGGAATCCGTCGAGACGACCACCCGGTCGACGTATTTCGACGTGTTCGCCGCTTCGATCGTCCACGCGATGAGCGGCCGGCCGGCGAGAGACCGGATGTTCTTGTCCTTGATCGTTTTGCCACCTCCCCGGGCGGGAATGATCGCGAGGAGGGATCGACCCTGGATCAAAATTTCAGCCTTTCGATGGCCTTTCGATATTCCGGCCATTCGCCCGTATCGATCCAGGCGCTGTCCCGGACCGGATAGACGCCGACCTTGCCCTGCCGTCCGAGGACGGTCTCGATGAGCTGGGTGATGTGGAACGGCCGGCCGCCGGGGATGTCGCGCAACGTCTCTGGCTCGAGAATGTACATCCCCGCGTTGACCAGGAAATTGTATTCGGGCTTTTCGCTGAGCCGGATCAATCGGCCGCCTTTTTCAATCTCGCAGACCCCGTAGGGGATCCGGACATGCTTGAGCGAAGCGACGATCGTGATCTCGTTCCCGTCCTTGCGATGCTGGTTTTCCAGGTCGTGGTAATCCGCGTCGATGATGACGTCGCAATTTGTCACGAGGACGGGTCCCGTGAGTTGGCCCTCGAGCTGTTTCAGGGCGCCGGCAGTTCCCAGCGGTTCGTCCTCGAGAAGGAACGTGATCTCGTACGGCGGGTTTAATTCCTCGAAGAACGATTTGACGATTTTGGCCTTGTGGTTGATCGAGATGTAGAAGTGGCCGACGCGGTGAGCCAGGAATTTCTCGATGATGATCTCGATGATGGTCTTGTCGCCGACCGGAATCAAGGGCTTGGGAAGGATTTTCGTGAACGGGTCGAGGCGCGTGCCCGTGCCGCCGGCCATGATGACCACGGGCATCGTCAGTTTTTCGGCGATCTTGCGTTTGACCGCCGTCCCGAACAGGCTGTCCCATCTCAGGATCTCGACGATCTTCCGTTTGTCGTCGAGGACCGGGACAACGACGATCTTTCTCTTGAAAATCTCGTCCTTGAGGGCGTCCGGATCGTAGTCTTTCGTCGCGAAAAATGTCTTCTTGAAGCAGGCCTTTTCGACGTCGTCCGCGATGCTCCCGCCGGCCAGGATCCAGCGGCGGATGTCCCCGTCCGTCAGGGAGCCGACGAGCCGCCCGGCGTCATCGACGACGAAGAGGATCTTTTGGGCCGTCCGGTCGAGTTCGGCCATGGCGTCCTTGACCGACACCCCGACGCGGACCAGGATGTCTCTGATGTCATCGCTCATGGGTTCGTTTGCCTTCTTTAATTTGCGGCCCGTGAACGGCTCTGTAACGACACGATGTCATAGAACGTCTTTTTTAAGAGACCGTCGAGAGGGGACGTTTTCAAGGCCCGGAAAATTTTGAGTGATGCCCCTGAACGGCCATACGGGTTCGAGACGGTCTTCATCTTATTCTGAAAGGCCGGAGAAAACAACTTAGAAAAAGCGTTCGCCAGCGAGGCTTTATCCGGAGCGCAGTCGATCACCGAGGCTGCTTTGATCCGGCCTTTCTGGCGGTCGCCGATATTGATCGTCCCTTTCTTGAAGCTGGGCATCTCGATGATGCCGCTCGATGAATTGCCGACGACGGCGTCCACGTATTGCAGAGTCGACAGGTAAAGGAGTTGACCCATGGTCGTGAAGGCAACGGCCGTTCCTTTCCTGCGGGCGACATAGTCGTCGATGAGTTTGATCAGGATCCGTCCGTCCGTGTCGGCATTGGGTTTCGTGAAAATGACTTTTGTCTTTTTCAATTCGTCGAGCGCGGCCAGCAGCGCCTTGAATTGGCTTTCGGAGGTGGACGTCTCGAGCGTAACCGGATGGAATGTCACGAGAAGATTCTTTTCTCCGAGCGTGAAATTCAATCGTTTTTCGAGTTCCGCCCGGCCGAGAAGGCGCAGGTTCCTGATATTGTCCAACCCCAGGGCGCCGACGTTGAACACCCTCTTCGGCTGTTCGCCCAGTTGGATCACGCGTTTTCGGTACGCCTCGGTCGAGGTGAAATGGAGGTGGGACATCTTCGTGATCGAATGCCGGATCGGCTCATCGATCACGCCCTCCGTGGCTTCACCGCCGTGAATATGGGCGACCGGGACGCGGGACACCATGGCCGCGACGACCGCAGCGAACAGCTCGAACCGGTCCCCCAAGCCGACGAGGATATCCGGTTTCAATCGGGCGAATGTTTCGGCGAAGGACATGATGCCCAGGCCGATCGATTTGGAGATGCCGACCGGGGTGTCCGAAGACAGGAGCATTTCTATTTTGGCCGTGATCCGGAATCCATCCTGCTCGATGAGCTTGTAGGTCAGCCCGAACTCGGGCGAGAGGTGCATGCCCGTGGCGATGAGCTGGAGCTCCAGGTCGTCGTCGGCCTGGATCTCCTTGAGAAGCCAATAGAGGAGGCCGTACTCGGCTCTCGACCCAGTGACGACGCAGATCTTTCTTGTCATAGCTCGATGAGATCGTCCTCAGCGTAGTCCTTCCCCGCCCGCCGTCCGAGGACGGCGTCCCAGAGCATGGGGGAGAGGCCATTGCCCGGCCGCTTGGTCGTGATGTTCTCGGCCGTGAAGCGCTCGCCTTTATTGATGTCCTTGGCGGCGACGATGCTTTTTCTCACGATTAGTTTATTTTTAATTTCTGACTTTGATGGTTTTTTAATGCCGTTCCCTAATGATTTTTCAACGTTCCTTATAGCATAGATCATGGCTTTTAACTCATGGGGCTCCAAAGACGCTTGGTGGTCGGGTCCTCGCATTCCCCGATCTAAAGTAAAGTGTTTTTCAATGATCAAAGCTCCGAGAGCAACGGCCGCAATAGGGATCTCTATTCCAAGGGTGTGGTCTGAATATCCCACAGAAATATCAAAAGCATTTTGAATAGTCAGCATCGCTCTTAAATTAACATCTTCATATGGCGTGGGGTATGCGGTATTGCAGTGAAGCACTGTGATATTGGTTTTTTTTGTCCCCGAATTCATAAGAATGTTAAGAGCATCTTTAATTTCAGCCAAATCAGCCATGCCTGTTGATAGTATGACTTTTTTATTTAATACTCCAATCTTTCTTAGATAAGGCAGATTAGTGATTTCTCCCGAGGGAATTTTGAATATTTTCATGCCCAGATTGATGAGGAAATCCAGATTGTCCAAATCGAAGGCTGAAGAAAGAAAATGGATTCTCTTATTTTTGCAATAATCAATTATTTGAAAAAAATCATTTTTACTTAATTCCAATCTTCTGAGCATTGTATATTGAGACTCTCTAGAAACGGCTGCTTTTTTTTGATAATCTGCTTTGTCAGCATCTCCGGTGACCAATTTTTCGGCCTCGAAGGATTGAAATTTGACGGCATCCGCTCCTGCCGATTTTGCCACATCTATCAGTCTTTTTGCATTTTTTATGGAGCCATTATGATTTACGCCAGCTTCAGCAATTATAAAAACCTTTTTTAAGTACTCCATTTAACTCTCTTTGCCGGATTTCCAATATAGACGCCTCGTTCTTTGATGTCATTGATGACAATAGAGCCAGCTCCGATTAAACAATTTTCACTAATTTTTTTGTATTGAATGATAATTGATCCCGCGCCTATAAAAGAATTATTCCCGACAGTTACTCCTCCGCTTAAAATAACTCCGGGTGCTAAGTGGACAAAGTCGCAAATTTCGCAGTCATGATCAACAGAGCATTTTGTATTTAATATTACTCCTTTTCCAATCTTAGAGCCTGAATTCACGATAACGCCATCGCAAACTATGGTCCCTTTAGCGATTGATACATCTTCATTTATTATGGCAGAAGGAGAAATGATGGCAGGCAAGTCGAACCCTAAATTTTCAAGTTTTTCAAAAAGTATTTTCCTTTTAAAACCTACCTCTACGTTTCCTATTCCAATTACGGCAGAAGATCCAGGAAAACTTTTAATAATATCCTCTAATATTTTATCATTCCCTAAATATCCTGTCTTAAGCAATTCTCCTTTATCTTGAATATCAGTGTAGCCCATGATTTCATAATTTTTTATTTTCTTAAGAATACTAATTACAATTTTTGAGTGTCCGCCGCCTCCTATAATGACAATTTTATTCATTTTTGGTTCTAATATCTTCTTCGCCCCAGGTCAATCTCGGTAATCCTCAGACTCTGGTAATCTTTATGTATTCTAAAAATCAAATCCGCTGCCTCATCAGTCTGTATTAATTTTTTGTGACCTATTCTATCTTTTGTCATGGAAGTATTCATAGCTCCAAGAAAAACGCTTATCAATCGCACATGATTTCTGTTGGCCTCAAATTGAAAAGACCTGGAAAATCCTAACAACCCATGTTTACTAGCACAATAGGCTGCCTCCATTTCATTGGGATTTTTCCCCGCCACAGAATTGATGTTTATTATTACTCCTGATTTTTTTTGGAGGAATATTGGGTAAATTTTCATTATTAATTGAGCTGGAGCAATCAAATTCACGCTTATTATTCTTTTAAATTCTTCGAGATTCATATTTTGAAAATGCTTATGTGCATATATTCCTGCATTGTTAATCAAAATATCAAGGCTTCTTTTTTCTGCTGCTTTATATAATTTATTTATTGTTTCCTCTGAAGTAAGATCTCCTCTGACAACATCGCAATCAACATTATTTTCCACAACCTTTTTTTTAACATATTCTAATCCTCGTTTATCTCTTCCATGTAAAATAATATTAAATTTATTTGCAGCAAATACTAGAGCGAGGCTTCTGCCTAATCCTTTGCTTGATCCTGTTATTAAGACTGTTTTTGTTGCCACGGTAATATTTGTTGACTATTTATGCCTCTTATTGGTCTTCAGAATTCTTCGGTGGTATCTCTTATCTCTAATCTAATAAAACGGTTGCGAATTGCAGATTCTAAGCGGCATTTATAAATCGCATTATTTAGGACATGATCATGTTTAGCTCAAGGCCGTTTTCCAAGAGTAACATATCCAGATTTTCTTTCAGAGGCATATGTAGTTTATAAAAGTTGGTACATTTATCATATTTTATTTTAATATCAAACATGCTAGATATTTGGTCAAGAATGGTATCAGCTGTTGGATAATAAAATTCTGTTTGAGCCGGCGATGTCGGTAATGGACAATGTGGTGCTCCAATGTTAACAGGGGGCGACAGAAGATTATTGATTATCTTTTCACATACGTTAGATATAATTTCACTCCCAATACTACAAGCTTTATTTCCAACA
>Ga0315282_10005369_pt1 | contig 21905 bp, 15 predicted proteins | sample YL17G07_20_MG_FD_203693 | JGI IMG/M metagenome (GOLD analysis project Ga0315282, IMG submission 203693) | Sediment microbial communities from Yellowstone Lake, YNP, Wyoming, USA - YL17G07_20 | ecosystem: Environmental > Aquatic > Freshwater > Lake > Sediment | place: USA: Wyoming | collected... | reverse complement strand
ACGCCATCGTCAACCCGAGCGCGGATCTCAAGGGTGACTTCGACATCAGAACCGACCAACCCGTCCAGGTGAGCCACCACCTCCTCGCCGATTCGGCCGGCACCGGAGCTCAGCTTCAGCGGATCCAGGTGAACGGTACCATAGAAGCGCTTGGGCCTCGAGGGAGCCTTGGGTTCACCGGGTTCCCTGGGCGGATGTTTCGGCTCTCCCGGCTTTTCGAGGGGCTTCTCCACTTTGGCTACCTGCTCGGCGGCCACCTCCGGCCTCACCACCACGCTCGTGTCGTCGAAGTACACGCTCGGCGCGGGTTCACCAAAGGATAGGCCCTCGTACCTGCCATCGGGCGCAACGCTGGTAGCGTATCCAAAGAAGTCCTTGGTCCGCACTCCAGCCTTGATGGTCTCCAGGAGGACCCCATGGTCACGAAGGCGAGGCAGATAGCAGTAGGTGGCGAAGTACTCCCAAAGCTGCTTGACCCCAACGTGGGGCTGACCCTCCTTCCACAGGTACTTGTCGAGCTCGCGGCGCAAGTGGGTGGGCGACCAGCTGGTGATCAGGTGCTCGTCGGCCTGGAGGCGGTGGCTTGCCCTTTGCGCGATGGAGCCAATCGACGCCAGGCCCGTGTCCAAGGGCAGAGCCTCCCAATGAAGAGGGTTGGTCCCCTCCTGCGTGGGGACCAGGGCCCACTTGTAGGCGCCGTCAACCTGGGCTGCTACTGTCTTGTCGGCCGCGTCCTCAGAGTCCTTGGCCTGCTTCTCTTGGGGCTTGTCCAGGTTCAGGACCGCTGCATCGGCGACGATGGACTTCCAAGCCAAGTAGCGCCGGACCTCGGGGAGCAGGTTAGTGACGGCGTCCTCATCAGCGGCGGCGAAGACGAGCATGTTCCTGTATCTGCGCGGCACGGTGCCCCGTGCGTCGAGTGTGTCCTGGGCCGCTTTGACGGCGTCGCTGGCCTCGTCATTCGTGCCGCGCTTGTGGGCGGTCCGGGGCGAGAGGATCACAAGCCGCGCTTCCGGCTCGTCCGGAACGTCGGCGCTGCTGGGAGGGCAAATGTGGGCGCCCGCGAACTCGCCGCGCTCGCGTTTCTGGCCGAGGCGCCGCTCCACCTCGGCGTACACCTCGTCGTCGCCAATCTTCGAAGAGCGGTCGCGGACGGTAAAGACCAGGTTGGGCGGCACATCGAGCCAGAAGCGGCCCTGTCCGGTGGTGTACAGGTGGCTCAACCGCTGCTGAAGCCGCCCCAGCGCATCAGCGTAGGTGGAGATGGACTCCCCGGGCTGGACCACGCCCAGCTTGATGCGAACGTCCTCGATTCCCTTGGTCGTCTTGGCGGGCACGCTGCCCAGAAAGACTGCGCGCGTCACCCGTCGGGCCGCCTGCACCCTCCCGAAGCGGTCGTTCTCCTGGTCAACTCGCGCGGGCTCTGAATCCTCTCCGTCCACATCGGTGTCGATCACCGAGTTCCACTGCTCACCTAGATAGCGCGTAAGCTCGTCGCGCACAGGCGAGGCATAGATGGGGACCGATCCAGGCATGATCAGGGGCGCCTCGTCCCCCTTGCTCCACAGCTCATGGATGACAGCCGCCATGAGGCGGAGAACTCCCCTCGTGCGCTGGAACCGCTCCAGAGTGCTCCAGTCCTCGTAGAGGCGGTCGAAGACCTCCGGGTGAATGGGGTAGCTCGCCTTCATCCGCTCCACATACCGCGGCTCGCGAGACTCGGTGGGAAAGTCGTTCGGGTTCAGGCGGCAGAGGCGCCCGAACTCTTCACACGTCTCGTCGCGAGCGGCCTCGTCGCGCAGCTCCTGGAAGAGGCGCCGGCGCACGACTTCAAAGGCCTCCAGGGCGCCGACAGGCTGCCAGGGACGGCTGAGCCGGCCAATAATGTGCTCCACCTGCTCGGCTATCCTGGCGCCGCTCTCGTCTCCGTACTCCATCCGAGACTCCGGGATCGCGACCACGAGCAGGGCCGTCGGGACCTGCTTGACGGCCTCGGTGAGGTTCTGGAGGAATGTGATGTTCTTGTTGTAGTCCCCGGCGGGCAGGTTTGATACGCCCTTGATGTTGCGGAGGAAGGCGACCAGCTCATCGATGAGGATGACGCAGGGCCCGACCTGCTTGAACAGGCGGGCCAGGTCGGCGCTGCCCGGGGCGGTGCCTTTGGCGTCATCCTCCAGCACGACCCTGAAGGCGCTAGACCCGCCCAACTGACAGGCCATCTCTCCCCACAGGGTGTTGACCTGGACCATCAGGTCGGGTAGCTCGCGGATGGGCTTGGTAGGGCTTAGGGCGGTCCCCACCAGGGCGGCGACGCGAGCAGCGGGCATCGATTCCAGCCCGGCGTCGTGCAGCAGCCGGCTAATGTCAGGAATGTCCGACAAGCTGTCGCCAGCTTGAACGAGGTGGTAGAGGGCGAGGAGTGTGTGGGTCTTGCCGCCGCCGAACGCCGTCTTGAGGTCGATGACGGGTTCGCCGCCCCTGGCGTCCAGCCGCTCCAGGGCGTTGCACAAAAGGTGCGCCATGTCGGGTGTGACGTAAGTGCGGCGGAAGAACTCCCTTGAGTCCTGGTACTCGGGCTCCGCGGTACCCGCCACCACCTGGGCCAGGTCGGCGGCGAACTCGGCCTGGACGTAGCGACCGCTCTGCACGTCCGGGTGCGGAGCGATCACGTCCCGCCAGGGGGCAAGGCCCCTCGGCGAGCGCCCTGGCTGGACAGCCAGGCGCTCCTTCGGCAGGGTAACAGGCCTCGGCTCCCGCCCCTCGTCGATGGCCCGCCAGATCTCCTGGATCTGCGCCGCGGCCTCCTCATCGAAGGACTGGACCACCAGCCGGCAGGTGTCCACGAAGCGGCCAGCTGGCTGGCGCTCGACATCCCCGCTGGCCCAGTGAGCGAGGTCATTGCGGGCGTTGGTGACCTCCCCAATCCAGCCGTCGAGCACGGCCTTGTCGCCCAGGGCGGCCTTGAACACCCGGCTCCAGTTGCCCTCGATGATGGTACGGAAGTGGGCGATGTCCAGCATGTCGGCCATCTCCCGCACATTGGTTGGGACAGCGCTCTTCTTCGTCTGGCGCTGGTTGAAGAGCTCGTCCAGCCGGATGAGCTCCTCACCCTTGAAATGTTTCGCCACGCCCTGGGGCCACCAGAGCTCGTCGCCGTACGCCTCCTCGAGCCTCGTCCTGACGAACTTCCGCATCGCCTCCCGGTAGATGCGGAGGGCGTCCATCATGAGGGCATAGTTACTGGCCATGGCATATCTCTCCGATTGAAGTTATGCGAGGGGGGCCTGGGTCTCCTGCGCCAGCCGGGCGGCCTGCTTCACGATCTCCGGCCAGCTAGCGACAAGGGCATTGTACCCCAGCGCCGGCTCCGCCCAGCCCTTGCGGTCGCAGATGTCGTAGAGGCGGTAGGCCAGGTCCCGCGCCTGGTCCGCCAGGCCGCCCAGCCGACGGGCCAGCCGGGCGGCGCCCTGCTCGCCCTCTTTGTCCAGGGCGGCGATGAGGTAGTGGCAGGCCTCCCATACCGTCGGGCGGCGGTCCGTCACCGGATCGTAGGCCTCCACAGTCTCTTCATAGTAGGCTAAGGGCTTCAGCTTCACCTTGCCACCGCGGGCCTCGAGGATGCCATCCCGAGCCATTGCGTCAACGGCGACATTCTTGGCGCGGGCCATGTTGTCGGCGTCGCCGAACGGACCTTCGTTGAAGCCGCGCTGCTCGAACCAGCGGGCGCAGAACTGGGTGTCTGGATCCAGCTCCATCTCCTGCTCGGCGAAGTAGTCCTCTATTCCACGGTTGATGAGTTGGAGGGCCGTGCGAACCTTCATGGTCCCGTCTGGCTCATTCGTGTCGAGGACGCGGCTGTAAGTGGAGAAGACGGCCATGCCCGGGCCGATGGCGGCCTGGGCCAGGTCCACTGGGGCGATGCTATGTCCTGAGCCTGCCGAAGGATGGCCACCCATGAGGTGGCGGAGGGCCTTGGGCAGATCCTCCCGCAGCTTTTGCTGGAACTCCCGCCGGGTGGCGATGGGGGCATCCTCCGGCCGTGGCCGGCAGGCGAGGACGACGGATGACGCGAGGGCGTTGCTGCCCATGGCCACGCTCCGATACTGCTGTTCTGTTCGCATAGGCCAGGTGCCGGTGACGCGAAAGTTTGCCCGAAGCAGGCCGCGAAGCATCGTCTCCCAGGCCGTGGAGGTTGCCAGTATGCCGGAGATGCCGCCGTCTCCCTCCTCCCTCTGCTTAAAGGCGTAGATGATGGACACAGGGTATGCCGAGTGTGCCCGCTCCCGCAGGAGGGTGAAGGCCTTGTGTAGACCCTCCTCAAAGTGGCGCTCCGCCGCTTCCTTGCTCCCGTTGAAGCGATAGGGCGTCGCCACCAGTTCCGGCCCTTTGGGGGTGAGGACGGTGGCGAAGAGGTCCGGATAGACACGGCCCAACATTCGGCGCAGCCAGACGTAGAAGAAATCTGACAGGTCGGCGTAGCTGATGTTGTCGTAGTAAGGCGGATCGGTGAACGCCAAAGCGTCCTTCACATCCTGGAGTGCCGCCGCTGCATCGAGCTGTTTGACGGAACAGGCACGAGGTCGGTCAGGAATCGCGACCCGCAGACAGTCCGCTACGTAGTTGACGCAAGTCGGCCACGACCCCACAGACTCTCCAACTGGATTCGCCTCTGCAAAGTCCCACACCATGGGCAGAGCCTGCCGAGCGAACGTGGCCATCACCTTTTCATTGGACGGCACCCAGCGGCTCAGGGCGCTATTGAAGTCAGCAAGACGGTCTACTGCGAACGCCAGGTACGTAGCGACTGCATCCGCATACGCCGCCGCGCCAGTGCCGCCGTCCGCAATGCCCACCCGATCATCAGCGAGGCGGGCCTGGCGGGCGTGCTCCAGGGCCAGGGTCCGCGCCTCGCCCACCAGGTCGCTGAACGTGGTCAGGGCCACGAGTTGGCGGGGGGTGAAGAGGTCAGCGAAGGTGGTGAGGCCGTAGAGAGGGGGTGAAAACCAGCGAGTGTTTCCAGGAAGGGAAGCGTCGAGCCCTCCGGCCTCCGGCGTCTCGACGGTCGGCACCCGATCAGTGGCGGGGAGGTAAACTCGTTGCCTCGTACCCTCGGCGACGGTCGCGAGGGGCACCGCTCCCAAGCCGTGATCGACAGCCTGCTTCCTTAGCTGGCCCTCGGTGACAGGCTCGCCGCAAATGACACAGTAGATGCTGGCGCGCTCCTTGGTAGGCTCCGGAGGCGTCCCCTTGCCGCTTCGCACCTCGAAACGCACCGTCTTTGCCGCCGGGTCCACGACCGGCTCCACCCAGGCCTCCTTGCCCGCCTTCGTTGCGAGCCAGAAGGAGCGCACCAGGGGCATCTGGACGCCGCAGGCCGGGTTGGGGCACTTGACGGTACGCGCCCACAGCCAGGCGATGACCGTCTCGCCGTTCGGCGCCTTGGAGTAGAGGTGGCCTATGCGCTCCCAGGCCCGGTCGCGCATCCACTTGCCGTACCAGCGTACGTCGGCGGCCAGGCCGGCGGCGCTCTTCCAGGCCGTGCCCTGCCCCATCTGCTTGCGGGCGTCCGGGTTCACAGGCGGCCGCCCGGCGAACCTGGGCGGGATCTCCACCAGGGCCTTGGTGATGAGCACGGCCACCGGGTTGAGCTCGCTGGCGTAGGCCTCCAGGCCCAGCCGCTGCGCCTCCAACGGTATGGACCCGCTGCCGCAGAAGGGGTCCAGCAGCGGCGGCGGGTTGTTGTTGGTAGCGGCCCGGATCAGCTCCCGGGCGGTGCCAATCACAGTTTCGTTGTTAGTGTTCTCCCACTTGACCAGGTGGCCGATGAACTCGAACAGCCGGGCACGGCGCTGCTCGCCGGTGGACATGGCGTCCCAGTCGATGGGCAGCGGGTCCGGCGCCGGCAGGCGGTCGATGGCCTCCAGCAGCTCCTTGGGGCAGCCGTCGGTCTCCGGGTCGTCCACCAGCGAGGCGAAGATGACGGCACGGCACGCGGCCAGGGGCCGGCGGGCCCACCAGCCGTGTAGACCTCGTGGGTGAGCACCGATTCCTGGCATCTTCTCATGGGCGGCGGCCGCGTTGATGGCGTCCAGGGGCAGCGCAACCTCGATGAGCTTCTCGCGGGTGGTCATGATCCGGCCTCCGGTGCTACTATGGCGGAGCTCCCTGGGGGTTGACAGGACCGCCCCCGGCCGATACTGTGTACACAGACCCCCTCATGGCCGGGCAACCTGCCATGAGTAACGAGGAGCCGCAAGGCTCCTTGTTCTTTGCTTGGGCCAGGCTGAGGATGACGATAGGCGCTGCAAGGCCTAAGTCCCGAGCTGCTGTCTTCGTGGACGGCAGCAACCTTCACCATCGCCTGGTCAAGTGCGGCTGGCCAACAAGCGTCGACATCGCCCGCTTTGCACAACGGCTCGCCGGGGAGAGGCGGCTGGTCGCCGTGTACTACTACAACGTACCGCCTCCCCGCACTCACAGGCCAGAGCAGATCGCCAGTCAAAGGCGCTACTACGCCCGCATCGAAGGCACGACGGGCGTAGTCTTCAGGCTCGGGCATCTCCAAGAGCGGAGAGTTGAGGGAAGGACTGTGTTTGAGGAGAAGGGTGTCGATGTAAGTCTCACCGTTGACATGCTCACCGGCGCCTTCGAAGACCATTGGGACACGGCCATCCTGGTCTCCTCCGACGGGGACTTCGCCCCGGCAGTCAATGAAGTCAGGCGCCGCGGCAAACATGTCGAGTACGTCTTCTTCCCCAGGAGCCTGAAGGCCCGAGCCCTCCAGCAGGCCTGCAACGTGTCGCGCAAGTGCCGTCTCTCCTGGGTGATCCAGTTCGACTCGTAGCTTCACTGCACCGCCTCTGCCGTCTCCAGGGCCAGCAACTCGCTAAGCTTGAATACCATGGCGACCTGGCCGAACAGCACTTCGCCAGAGAAAGCCCTGGCTAGCGGGTCCTGCACGTAGTGCAGCGACTCGACCTGCTGATCCCTCACGCGCGCGATGGCCAGATAGTAGTCCTTGCGTTTGTTAAGGGCGACCAGTAGCTCGTTTCTCGTGAGGATGATGGTGTCCGCGTCTGCGTGGCGGCCCTTTACTTCGATCAGTCGGAAACGGCCCGTCTCCGGCTCCCGAGACTCAACGTCATAGCCCAAGTTCTGGCGGGAAACATCGGTGGGAATCCGCCCTGCCCGCCGCTCAGCCTCCATGACGGCTGCCATTGCCAGCGCCTCGATGCGCTGCACATCCTTGGGCTGTGACCAGGTTGGCCGCTGGAGGAGTTCTGCCAGGGCCGCTTCCGGAATGACCAGGGCTCCCCCAACCACTATGGGGGGCTGAGGTGCTATCTGCTTCTCCAGTTCTAGTTCTTGCATCCGACTTTGGAGTCGTGCTGTGAGCTGGTCGCACCGCTCACGAGCCTTGCCCGAGTTGAGCCGTGGCTTCTTGCCCGCCAGCTCTTGGAGCTTCAGCTCCTCCGCGCGGTGGTCCCAATAGTTGATCTCCTTGGTGAGGCGCTCCTTGACCGCCGCCATAGTCTTCAGGACAAGGCCCTCCCTCCCCTTGCGGACCTCCTCGAAGTGAGGGGGCACCAGTTGCTCGACGGCAAACGCCCGGGCTTTTTCCGCCAGGTCCTGGTCTAGCCATGATTGCGCCAGAATGCGATCTACCGCCGGCAGCTCATCCTCTTCCAGCGGTCTGTAGTCCAGGTACGGAGCTGCGCCTCCGCTCCAGACCTCGCCCTGGTCATCGATCTCAACGAAGTGGACCCGGCTAGAGACAACACGCCGATCGCCCGACTTCGTGAGGCGGCCGTCCGTGATCTTATCCTCGACGTAGAAGAGCGCTCGGGTTCGCTCTGCGCCCTCGCGAGGGTCAACGAGAAGGGCGCCGCGCCGCAGGACATCCCGATAGCGCTCGAGGACGAGGTCTGTCACAGCGTCGAGGAGCGGGTGTCCGGGAGCCACGAACTCGGCTGGGGGCTTGCCGTCGACGTTGACGAGCTCCTTGTCGAAGCAGATTCGCTCGTACCTCTGCAGGACAGGGGCGCCCCGACCTGTCTGGCGATCGCGCCGTCGGATCTCTGCCGGTACATGGCGGATCTCGTATCGGCCGGCTTCTCTCTCGTGGACAGTGCCGCCGAGATACCTGAATGCCTCAGTGAAGAAAGCCGCGATGAAGTGGGGCACGAGCCGGTTGATCTCGGCACGCTCCCGCCACTCCTTCAGTCTTCTGATGTGGCTGTCGTCGAGGGTTCCCGCAGCAAGCGCGTACTCCTCGATGACCTGTTCGTACCGCTCATGACTCATGATCTCGCCGATCCGCTCATCGAGCCGGCGCCTGACATCCGGGTCGTCACCGTACCGAATGGCCTCCAGGAGCAGGTCGCGCAGCGCCACCTCGTCAAACACGCGGCCGAGCACGTCAAACACTTTTCCACCGAGCGCCTCGCGCTCCACTTCCATCTTCTCCAGCAGGCGTCGGAAGACGGCCCCTTCCCGTGTCTCATACGCAACGAGGTTCCAACAGTGACACACCTCGCGCTGACCTAGCCGGTGAATCCGCCCGAATCGCTGCTCGAGCCGGTTGGGATTCCAGGGGAGGTCGTAGTTCACCATCAAGTGAGACCGCTGGAGGTTGATGCCCTCGCCCGCTGCATCGGTGCCGACGAGGACTAGGACATCGGGATCGTTCACAAATCGGTTCTGCTGCGTCCGGCGGAGTTCTCTTCCCATTCCGCCGTGTATGTCGACAACAGCCTCCTCCCTACCGAGGAGTGTGCGGATGTTGTCCACGAGGTAGTTGAGCGTGTCGCGATGTTCCGTGAAGATGACCAGCTTGCGACGCTGGCCTTTCGGGTCGAACATCTCAGCGTGATCTTGGAGCAGACTGCTGAGTTCTACCCACTTGCTGTCGGTCCCGCGATGGCGAACCTCCTTCGCAAGCGCCTCTACCCGCTTCAGTTGCTCGATCTCCGCCTCTAGCTCCGCGACGGTGCGAGCTGCGGACGCAAGGTCGACTATCTCCTCGATCTCTTCCTCCGGAAGGTCATCGAATTCCTCTTCGTCCAAGCCTCGCCGTCCAATATCGACATCGATCTCGGCGTCACGCATCTCCGCGAGGCGCCGCTTCAGTTTCTCCTCCTGTAGCCAGTTTTCCAGGCGCTTGCGTCGCCTGATAATTGACTGGCAGATCGCCTCTGGTGAGGACGCTAGCCGTCGCTGAAGAATGGTAAGCGCGAAACCCACGTTGGTGCGGCGCCTTCTTCCCTCGGCCACCTCTTCTGCCAACCTGTCGGCACGGGACATCTCCTCACTGACGTAGCGGGTCACCTCCTGGTAGAGCCGAGCCTCCTGATCGCTGAGCGGATAGTTGACCGTATAGGCTCTCCGCTCTGGAAACAGAGGGCGACCTTCAAAGTCGACGAGGTTCTCCTTGAGAAGGCGCCGCATGATGTCGGCGACGTCCACCTGATGTACGCCATCCCTGAAGCGCCCCTCGAAGCGATCGCCGTCCAAAAGCGCCAGAAACAGCTGGAAATCCTCTTCCTTGCCCCGGTGAGGAGTCGCCGTGAGAAGCAGGAGGTGGCGGGTCTTGGTGGACAGGAGCTTTCCGAGCTTGTAGCGCTCGGTCTCCTTGACCTCGTCGGTCACGAAGCTGGCGCTCATCTTGTGGGCCTCGTCGACGACGACCAGGTCCCAGTCAGCAGCCTGCGCGAGGCGCTCCATGTTGTGATTCTGCTTCATTAAGTCGATGCGGCTGATGACGAGATCGCGTTCGTCATAGGGATTGGTCACCGCCTGCTCAATCTCACTTCGACCAACGATATCGAATCTTAGCTTGAACTTGTCGTATAGCTCGTCCTGCCACTGTTCCCCCAGGATTGCTGGGACCACAATCAGGCAACGCTCGAGGTCACCTCGAAGCATCAGCTCCTTGATGAAGAGGCCCGCCATGATAGTCTTGCCAGCCCCAGGATCGTCAGCCAGGAGGTAACGCAGGGGCTGGCGTCTTAGCATCTCTTCGTAGACAGCGGATATCTGATGTGGCAACGCGTCGACTTGGGAAATGGTTACAGCCAGCTGCGGGTCAAAGAGATACGCCAGTCGAATGCGGTGCGCTTCGGAGACCAGGCGAAATAGGCGGCCGTCGGCATCGAACGCCCAGCTTCGGCCCCCATCGATGATCTGAAGGGTGGGTTCGTCCGACCGGTAGAGGAGGCGATTCGATACGACGCCTGTTTGCTCGACCTTGTATGTAAGCTCGACAGCGCTGGAGCCGAACCACTTGACGTCAACTACCGTCACCGGTTCGCCCGGGACTACGCCCTGAACAGATGCTCCACGCGCCAGTTCCTCTAGACGAGCCAAGGGATCGCTTACTCCGGGGAGATCGGGTTCACTGAACGCGGCAATTATACTTCAACCGGCGGGTCTTCAGGTTGGCTGGTTGCCATGCAATGGAGGTTGTGCGACAGACGCGCGGGTGACGCCACGCACACGATCAGGTCATAGTGGGCGCTCACCTGGACGCCCGCGCGCGGTCCAACAGCGAACAAGCCAGTGCATCTGCCTGCTTCGCCTGCTGCGGGTCTGCGAACAGGTTGTGCAGCATCCGATGGGTACCCCAGTACAGTGTCGGAACAGAGATCAGCAGCATCCTGCCAACCTGCGATGTCGCCTCATACGCCGTTGGAGGGAGCCACTGCGGCCGCTCGAGGGCTTCCTCAATCTCACGCACCTTCCTTACGGTCAGTGGCCACTTCTGGAGCCCGATTTCCGGGCTTTCCCCAGCCTCGTCGAGCCCGAGAGCATGGCTCAGAGGGTTCCGAGTGTACTGCCATAGGCTGTCGATAACGCGCCCGCTATCCAGAGGTTCCTTGCCCCAAGGGTAGTAGGTCCTCAGCACGGCCTTGAACCGATCGCCGCGATCACGTTTGGAACCCAGACCCTCCAAGCTTGCATCAAAGAAACAGACCGAAGAGCCTGCGATGAGATTGAACAGGATGGCTGCGGCGCCGAAGTTGCACCCCGCCCTGAGAGTTCCTCTTGGGAGGCGCAGCATTGTGCGCAGGTCCCGGAACTGCATGTCAACCTGGTCGCGCAGGAGCCGGCGCAACCTTGGGTAGGGTTTGACCTCGGGGAATCTGGATGGGAGCACCCAGCTCGACTCCGGTGCTGAGGGACAGCATGGCGAGCGCTGGACTCATGACGTTGGCAGTATCGCTCGCGGCCTGGGGTGATTCCTGTCAGCTCGCCCCGCTTGACTTCCTCGCACACTACCGCAATATGGTCATGACGACTCTAACACGAGGAGACCGGCCATGACTACCACCATCGCACCCTTCCAGGACGCCGCCGGCTGGGAACGCTCCCTCTACGCCTTCCTCGCCGAGAAGGAGCGCCGCAGCGGCTCCCGGCGCACCGTCGAGGGCTACTCACGCATGCTACAGCACTTCTTCGGCACCCTGGGCAAGCCGCCCGACAGGGTCACAAGCCAGGAGGTGTTCGCCTGGGCCTACGGCAAGGGGTTGTCGGGTAAGGAGCCCTCCGCCGTCACCATCGGAGCCCGACTGGCCTGCCTCAGCTCCTTCTACCGCTTCCTGATCCGGATGGAGATCGTCGCCTCCAACCCCTGCGACCAGATCCAGCGGCCCAGGACCTCCCTGAGCCCGCCCCGAGGCCTCAGCGCCGAGGAGATCAGGAGGCTCCTGGCGGTCATCCCCGACAAGCCGCCAGGCCTGCGCGACCGCGCCATTATCCTCACCCTGACCCTGACGGGCCGGCGCCGCTCCGAGGTCATGAACCTTAGGGCGGGCGACATCTCGCAGACCGGCGGCCTCCTCTACACCTACAGGGGAAAGGGCGGGAAGCAGGCGAAGAGGGAGCTTCCCAGGCCCGCCTACGAGGCCACCCGGACGGCCCTGGCGGCCTTCGGCAAGGACCTGGCGACGATGCGTCCCGACGAGGCGCTCTGGCCGTCGAGCACACAGAATGGCCGGGGCGTGACCAGCGGCACCTTCTACTGCAACCTCAGGCGGTACATGAGGAAGGCCGGCCTTCCTCCGGCCGGCGTTCACATCTTGCGCCACTCGGCGGCCAAGCTGCGGCGGGACGTGGGCGAGACCGTCGAGGACGTGAGCCGGTTCCTCGACCACAGCTCGCTGGCGGTGACGACTGTGTACCTGCAGCGGCTCGAGGGGCAGGAGGACAGGAGCTGGGGGAAGGTGGCGGAGGCTATCGGGCTGTAGAGCCGCTGCCACGCCAGCGTCGTTCGTCAGGCCGCAGCACCACCCCGCGCTCATGGAATAGGGCCGGACCCTCCGGACCTCCCTCTGCGATCAGCCTGAACACCTGCCTCATCTCCCTCTTCAGCCGCGTCCGGTGCATCTCCGGAACCGCCAGCAGGCGCTCCAGTTCGGCGTACGCGGCCTGAAGGCATGCCTCGATGTGGGCGTAGGCTGAGCCCCAGATGGCGGGCCAGGCGGTTGGCGCATGCTGCTGGAGGTTCACGATGAAGGCGGCGCGCGTAGGTGGGTGTCGGTCGGGCATGTGGCCAGCGTGGGCCAACGGCGAGCGGAAGTGCAAAAGGGTGGCGTCACCTGAGAATCAGGCCATTTGCGGCGGGCAGGGGGAATGTAAGCACATTAGTTTCATCTCTGTCCTCTTTGTGATAGAATTCCGGCAGGATGAGCGGGGCATCCGAGTCTGCTCAAAGAGGTCAAGATGGCACGACACTATTCGCCCCGCGACTTCCTCCGCCTAGCTTCGAATGAGCTGCTTGCCCGCTACTTCCACGAACGCGATCTTTTGATCGATCTCGACATCGAGTCCCTTCCGGAGACCGAAGTCCAGCCCATCTTTGACGCCTGGACGGGACTCACCCCGGAACAGGCCGCAGAGGTCAACAGCGACTTCGAGCTCGTCACCGCGCTAGCGGACGAGCAGGGCATTCAGGCCATCCTCGACGAAGCCCAGTATCACGGCCTCGAGCTGACGGAAGCCTTCGAATCCATGTCGGGCTTCTACGACAAGGCTCTGTGGACGTTCCTAGAGGATCGCGATGTGGCAGAGGTCGCCCACCGGGTCTGTGAGGCCGAGCGCTTCCCTGCCAGCTACTGGGTGCGCCGGCGGGAAGCCGTCCCAAAGGTCGAGCCGCACGACGACGTCGACACTCGAACCGCGCTTGCTCAGGCACTCGCATCGTACTTCCAGTTGAAGGAGGGACGGGGCCGCGAATGCACGGTCGACATATACCTCAGGGGCACCAAGGCGTACTACTTCGCCTTCCCAGAGGACTATTCCCAGGCCAATCTGGAGTACACGGGTGAGAGGAAGTTGGAGCGCCGGCCGCACCGACCTGTCTTCCGGGTCGTCTTCGTCTATGACTCTGTGCTGCCCGCCCTGGACACCTTCTTCCGAGGGCGGCAGAAGGCGCGGCTGGAGATCGAGACGATATTCTCCCGCGTGATCCTCGGCAGGGAGCTCGACCCCTGGAAGGAGGACCGCCTCTACAACCTGAATGCCTTCAAGCGGCGTGGCGTGAGGTTCGTGTATGATCCCGCCTCGGGTATCCAGGATGTCGGGGTCAAGCTTCTTCGGCTCTCGCTGATAGGGGGCGGCTCGCGGCGCGTCGTCTTGGAAGCCGATCCGGGCGAGGACAAAGGGGCGGTCTATGACCTTCTCGAGGAGACCTTTGGCTCTGGCGGCAACGGGTCCCACGGCGGGTTGCCGCTGGCGCTCACCAACGTCACGCGCGTCGGCCTCCAAGCGTTCTTCTCTCCAGGCAGGCGCAGAGGAAGGAACACGAAGACCTTCTACCTGACCTACCCCAACGGTTGCACACTCGGGCACGACGGGCGGGACGCGGTTCTCCGCCAGATGTTGATCGACTCCAAGATAGAAGCCATCAAGCCCACGGCCACCGCAGCGAAAACATGACCGACGAACTGGCGAAGCAGCTCCTCCAACGTGCACAGTCCCAGGTACCGAACGACCGAATCGTGACGGCTGACGAGGTGGCGGAGTTGCCTGAGGGAGCGTTCGACACGCTCCTAAGCGAAGGCATTCTGCAGGAGATCCAGCCAGCCACCACTGTCGAGTGCGATGCCTGTTTCGAGCGCCACCCCGAGGTGGTGGAGTTCATCGAGGAACCACCGGGCTCAGCGCTCCGGGCGTACATCGTCTGTCCGGAGTTCGGCCGTGTGAAGGTAGACACGCAGAGGATGAGGCGCTGGGAGATCGTGGTGAAAGAGCCAGAGACCAATACCGAGCTCGGCGCCGTCGACGCCAGCCCGGAGCAGCCACATCCGCGCTTCCGCCACTCACCTGACTTCAGGTCGGTGAACCTCGATGGCCAGGAGTACTCCTTGACAGGCCGACAAGCCCAGGCTGTCGAGTTCCTCTACGATATGCATCAGAACAGAACACCAGAAGTAAGCCAGAGCCTCATCCTTGAGCGGTTGGAGTCCAGATACGCCGACCTCCGGTACGTCTTCAAGAACAACTCCGCCTGGGGAACACTGGTCGTTCCCGGAAGAACGAAGGGGACTTTCCGCCTCAACCTCTAGTTCCCGCGAAATTCCCGCTTACGGTACGGGGTAGTTTCAAGCCAACCCTTTAGTCTGGGTCTCGTGGACAAGCACGAGAAGCCTCCCCGACGACTTGCTAAGACCCCCCAGGTAGAGCGTGTATACACACCTGACCGCGAGGCGATGGTCGCAGCCCTCCGAGTGGCGCTGGGGCTCCCGAAGCGACCGCCCTTCGGTCAGGAGGTGCCGGAATGACGGAAGAGCCAATCCCAGTGGCGGTCTACCTGAGGGTCTCGAGCGACGACCAGCGCGACCGCGAGACCATCAAGACCCAGCGCGAGGTCATCGACCGCTTCCTCGCCCAGAACCCTCAGTACGTCGTCTTTCGCTGCTATGAGGACGACGGCGTCTCGGGCACGATCCCCATGGCCTTGCGACCCGCCGGCCGCCAGATGGTCGCCGACGCCAAGGCCGGGAAGTTCTTCAAGGTAGTCGTCCTGCGCGCCAGCCGCCTGGGCCGCGAGGAGATAGACCTCCTCACGACCTACAACCTCTTCGTGGACCTGCTGGGCATCGAGCTCATCGGTGTCGCCGAGCCCCTGGGCGACCGGACGATGTTCGGCTTCCAGTCCATCATGGCCGGCTACGCCCGGCGTCAGTTCCTCGCCGACTCAGCCCGCGGGATGGAGCGGGCCGCCCGCGAGGGCCGCTACACCGGCGGGATCGTGCCGCTCGGCTACAGGGTCGATGGACGCAGGCAGACGGCCAGGCTCATCCCGGACGAGGAGATCGTCTGGGGCGATTGGACTGCGGCTGACCTGGTCAGGCGCATCTATCACTGGCTCGGCGTTGAGGGGAGGAGCTGCCGCTGGATCGCGCACGAACTCAACCTGCGCGGCGTCCTCACCTCGTACCATCGAGACGCTCGTGGTGTGCGCGGCAAGCGCACGCAGGGCCTGTGGCGCCCGGGGCGAATCCGTAACTTGGTCGTGAACGCCGTGTACAAGGGCACACTCCTCTACGGACGCCGCCGGAGTCGCAACTCCAAGAGGACGGACCTGATCCCCGGCTGCGTACCGCCGCTCGTGTCCAGCGAGCTCTGGGACGCTGCACAGCGGACTCTGGCCGCCAACCGCATCTGCGCCAAGAACACTCAGAAGGTGTACCTTCTCCGCTCCGTGATGATCTGCGGGGTCTGCGGCCTGCACTACGGCGGCACCCCCGGCAGGGACGGCATCTCCTGGTACCGCTGCAACGGCCAACTCACCGAGCGCGGCAGGATCGAGGGAAGGTGTCCGGGCAAGTCCGTCCGCTCGGACTGGCTGGAACCCATCGTGTGGGGAGACATCAAGCGTTGGCTTCAGGACCCCGGCGACGTCCTCGACGAGATCAACCTCGACCAGGAACAGGAAAACCAGCGGGCCGTCATCGAGGCTGAGCGGATCACCCTCCAGAAGGCGCTAGAGGGATTGGCCGAGCGGCGCAGGCGCGCAGTCGACCTTCATGTCCGGTCGCGTATAGACGACGCCGAACTCGATGATCTGCTCGATGAGGTAGACCGTGAGCGCCGCCTTCTAGAGGAGCGCCTCGCCCGTGTCAGCGCCCCGGAGGAGGAAGAGCCGGAGCCCCTTGACGCAGATCTCTATGAAGAACTTGGCCGGAGGCTCGACTCGGGACTGGACGAAGCGGCCCGCAACGAGATAGTGAGGCTGCTGGTCCGCCAAATCCTGATCGACACGACGGTTCAAGAGGACGGCCACAAGACGCTCAGGATCAGGATTGAGTACCGCTTCCCTGCTGTGCCTCTGTCTAGCACGGGCAGGGGTTCATGGCCGCCACCAGCATGAAGTTGGCCGGGTAGGTAACGGAACCTTGGGCCCGGCTGATGGTCACCACCCGGTCCTCCATGGGCTGGCGCAGCACCTCCAGCACCGCCTGTCCGAACTCTGGAAGCTCATCCAGAAAGAGAACGCCTCGGTGGCTGAGGCTGATCTCCCCCGGGCGCGGCTGCCGGCCGCCGCCCACGAGCCCGGCGTGAGAGATGGTGTGATGGGGCGCCCGGAAGGGCCTCTGCCTCACCAGGGGCATGTCTCCTCGCAGGTGGCCGGCCACGCTGTAGATCTTGGTCGCCTCCAGCGCCTCCTCCGGCGTAAGTGCGGGCATGATCGACGGCAGCGAGCGGGCCAGCAGCGTCTTGCCGCTGCCTGGGGGGCCCGTCATCAGGACGTTGTGCCCTCCGGCGGCCGCCACCTCCAGGGCCCGCTTCACGTGCTCCTGTCCCTTGATGTGGGAGAAGTCGACGCCCTCCCAGGGCAGCTCTGGCGCCTGCTCGGGCGGGCCCTCGCTGCGAACGGGAGCGATGGCGCCATCGCCGCGCAGGTGGCCCACGAGCTGTGCCAGGCTCGTCACAGGAAGGACGCTCATCCCACCGATAAGGGTCGCCTCCCCAAGGTCCGCCTGCGGCACAAAGACCTGATCGCAAGCCTTCTCGCGGGCCAGCGCAACCATGGAAAGGATGCCGCGGGCGTGGCGCACCAGCCCGTCGAGGGAGAGCTCGCCCAGGAACAGGGAACGTGAGACGTCGGCCGAGGCCTGCTCGGAGGCAAGGACGATGCCCACGGCGATGGGCAGGTCGTAGGCCGGCCCCTCCTTGCGCACGTCGGCGGGGGCCAGGTTGACGGTGATGCGCTTCTGAGGGAAGTGGAGGCCGGAGTTGCGGATGGCGGAGCGCACCCGCTCCTTCGCCTCTTGTACCGCGGCGTCCGGCAGGCCGACGATGGTGAAGGCGGGCAGGCCGGAGGCGATGTCCACCTCCACCTCGACGATGGCCCCGTCGAGGCCCACCACGGCGCAGCTATTCACCTTCGCGAGCACGTCATGCGCCTAGCAGGGTGGTGAAAAGCTAGCCGCTCGCCCTTCGACAAGCTCAGGCTGAGCGGCTCTCAGATTCCGCTCATGGTGAGCCTGTCGAACCACGAGCGTCCCATTTGGGTTCGTCAGCACCCTGGTAGCTCCTCACACCCTCTACACATACCCCGCCACCAGGTCCCCCACCTCGGAGGTGGTCATACCCATCTGGCCGGCGCTCATGGACTTGATCTTGCCGCTGGTCAGAGCCTTGATGACGGCCCGCTCCATCCGATCGGCGGCCTGCGTCTCGCCCAGCTCAGCGGTCATCATTTGCGCGGCGCAGATGGCGGCCAGGGGGTTGATCAGGTTCTTGCCCGTGTACTTGGGGGCGCTGCCGCCGATGGGCTCGAACATGGAGACGCCCTCGGGGTTGATGTTCCCGCCGGCGGCGATGCCCATGCCGCCCTGAATCATGGCCCCCAGGTCGGTGATGATGTCGCCGAACATATTCTCCACGACGATGACATCGAACCACTCGGGGTTCTTGATGAACCACATGCAGGCGGCGTCGACGTGAGCGTACTCCCGCCTGATGTCCGGGTAATCGGCCTCGCCGACCTCGTTGAATGCGCGCCACCAGGTGTCGTGGACGTAGGTGAGGACGTTGGTCTTGGCCACCAGATGTAGCTGCTTCTTCCTGTCGCGCTTCCGGGCCAGCTCGAAGGCGTAGCGAATGGCCCGCTCCGCCCCGAAGCGGGTGGTACAGTGGACCTGTGTCGATACCTCCTGAGGGGTGCCCTTGTACTGGATGCCGCCCATGCCGGTGTAGAGCCCCTCCGTGTTCTCCCGCACCACGACAAAGTCGATGTCCTCAGGGCCCTTGTCCTTGAGAGGGCAATCCACGCCGGGGTAGAGCGTGACGGGCCTGAGGTTGATGTACTGGTCGAGGCCGAAGCGGATGGCAAGCAGAATGCCCTTCTCCAGGAGCCCCGGAGGCACATCGGGGTGGCCGATGGCGCCCAGGTAGATGGCGTCGAACTGACGCAGTTCATCCAGGGCGCCCGGCGGGAGGGTCTCGCCGGTGCGAAGGTAGCGGTCTCCCCCGAAGTCGTAGGTGACGGTCTCGTACTTGAATCCGACAGCTCTGGCGGCGGCATCGAAGACCTTCAACCCTTCGTTTACCACCTCGGGTCCGGTCCCGTCGCCCGGGATCACTGCAATCCTGTACACACTGCTTCTCCTTGGCCCGTTTAGACTGCCACAGATTCACACAGATAGAGCACAGATTCCCAGGCGGACGGAGCCTCTTCGGGCAATCTGTGGCTGTCTGTGCCCATCTGTGGCCGATGGTTCATTTGGCCAATGGCCATAAGCCCTCCGCTACGCGCTATCGCGGCAGTGACAGCCGCTACGCAGGGGAATATCACCTCTCCGGCTGCCGGGCGCCATCATATCAGCATCTGGGGCCGTGGGAAAGGCGGCGCAGTGAGGCGAGAGGCCCGCCAGACCAACCGGGAAGGGCGCCTTGGTGCTCGGGGCAGCTAATGGTGCCAATGGGTGCGAGACTGTTCTGGCGCTACCACGCGCACCAGAGCCAGGCGGTCATGGCGAATGGCTGCGGCTTGGGCCGTCGGCTAAGAATCCAGCGGGGTCGCCTAGCGGCCTAGCAGATGATTCCGCGATGGGGGGAAGTGGCGGCTTCATCGCGCCAGTCTACTCGCCCCATCCCGACAAGGCCGAGTCTAAAGACCTCAAACCGCCAAAGCTGCTCAAGGTCGCGCCATGTCGACCGTACCGCCTCATCGCTCGACGCGATGGGAACAGCGTGCTCGTACGACATGAGAAACGCGTCAACGATCGAGTGCCACGATGCATAGGTTATGGCAGGAGGCGTATCGCTGACGGCCAAACCGTCACGAACGGCCGAACTCCACGCCCCGCGAACGCCGTCTATCCACGTTTCGACTACGTCGCGAGCGTCTGGTCGCACCAGACCCCAGGCGGCACCATCAAAGAAGGCAATCCCGCAGAGGGCACTGGAGGCGCTCCTTGGCATCCAGGCAGTTGGACGTGTTGCCTCGTTTTCTATACCAGCCACGAGCCAAAGTCTCAGGGGCCAGGCGATGGACTTCGCCGCCCTCATGCTTTCTTCCACGCTCTGTGCCCGACGGTGAACGACGTCCATCACTTCAAACCCTGGGGTGACCTGCAGAAAGCCAAGTGTGCGCTGCCTCCACGTAGACCCCGCGGTAAGACCTATTGAGGCCAGCAGTATCCGAGCCGAGGCGACGACCTGGACTGGGATGAACTTTGCGCCAACGATGAGGAACCTGCGTCGATGAGGCACCAGCCTGAAGAGAACCGCCTGAAGATACTGCGTTACATCAATGTAGGGTCCGTTCATGGTGTACCTCCCGTGGAAAGATGGCTGGGACACCCGCATTGTACACCCACGAGTCAATGGGCCTACCACCCGCACCAGAGCCAGGCGGTGATGTTGGTCACCATTGTCCGGGAAAGGGCTCGCCCGCTGTTAGCGTTCGGTATCCCTTGTAAAGTAGCCACATGCCGAAGGGGAGCGCGCCGAGGTAGCTACCAGCGCCATCGCCCAATTTAGTATCGGTCAACTGGAGGCCGATAACCGCCACCCCGATGGCTATGAACAATAGCCAAGTCAGCGTCCAGGCGTCCGTTTCGCTAGTCATACGCCGGCCTCCTTTCATGCCCACCACGGGCGCCAAAAGCCGTCAGCGGTTGGCCATCCTGCCGGACACCGCCCTGGCTATCGTCAGGATGTCAACTGCGGGCGGTTCGGCTGGATACCACATGTCGTAGATGAAAACCACAGCATTCTCGTCGAACATGATTACCATGTCCATTTGGACCTGCCCACTCTCGTACAGTAGCGAGAACTCACCCAGTTTGGCGGAGTCGCCCACAGCCACATCTCTCCAAGTCATGGAGGGCTGAGGGGCCTCGGCCTCTGGGACACCGCTTCTGGCTGCGAATCCTTTGGCGAAACCGGCGAGGGCCTGTTGTGAGAATGTCTCCTGATCTCTCATCTGGGCTTTCCATGCCGCCAGGTCTATCTTGCTTGGGAAGACGCCCATCGTCATGAAGACATAGTCAAATGGCTTCTCGGACAAGTACAGTTGGAAGTCCGAGAACATTTCTTCAACGTACTTGCCCCAGTATGGCGCCCATGCCTCCTTCGTCATCCCTTCCTCGCGAGGGTCCAGCCTGGCGAAACCCGGCAGTGTGTCGGTCACATCCAAGTAGTAGGCAGCATCCTGAACGGCCAACGCGGGCTTCGGTTCGGGCGTGGATGTGGGCGCGACCGTCGGCGTCACGACCACGATCTTCTCAACGACTTTGTCGCTCGCGCAGCCTGTGAGAGCCATCGTCCAGATGCCCACTACCAGCGCAAGACCTACCGCTGTAAGGACCAGCCGCTTCATGACGAAACCTCCTGCCGGAAGACTAGCGGGGACAGCCGTATTGTACACCCGCGAGTCAAGTGGCCGTGCGGTGGTGCCCTACCACGCGCACCAGAGCCAGGCGCGGCGCTCTATCGAAAAGGGACTAGGTGAATTCAATTTCGACTGGCAGGTAGAAAACAACGGTCACCGTCCACCCCGCTGCCAGGAGGAAGATGCCTCCACCGACGAACCACGCAAGAATGCTGAGCGCGGCTACGCCTGGCAAGGTAAGGAGCAGGACTAGCCCGGCGACTATGGCGAGAGAGAGCACTCCAACGAGCCAGGCAACAAAATTGACGATGACACGAGAGAGCACCGGGTGAGAACGCATCTCATTCCTCCTGTGGAAGACTAGCGGGGACACCCGCATTCTACACCCGCGAGCCAAGAATCGGGCCTAGAGCGGCGTGGCACGGATCCAGAGCAGCCTGCAGAATCGGGGTCAATGTGCTAGATTAGAGTAGAATCCGGGCAAGAGTTCTGACAAAAACCCACGTGAACGTTAACGACCTCCTGGCCCGTACGCGCGAGTACCTGCCCGAGGACAAAGTCGCCCTGGTGAGGGAGGCCTACTCCTTCGCCGAGACGGCGCACCAGGGTCAGGTGCGCAAGTCCGGCGACCCCTTCATCAGCCATCCCCTGGACACGGCGATGACCGTGGCTGCGCTCCAGCTCGACGCCGCGGCCGTGGCCGCTGCCCTGCTGCACGACGTGCAGGAGGACTGCGGCATCCCCAACGCCGAGCTCGCTAAACGCTTCGGGCCGGAGACAGCCCGCCTGGTGGACGGCGCCACCAAGCTGGAACGCATCGCCTGGCACGCCCCCACCGACGGGGGCCCAGACCCTACCATCCAGGCCGAAAACCTCCGCAAGATGTTCCTGGCTATGGCTGAGGACGTGCGGGTCGTCATTATCAAGCTTGCTGACCGTCTCCACAACATGCGCACCCTGGAGGCCCTGGCCGAGGACAAGCGCCAGCGGATCGCCCAGGAGACGATGGAGATCTACGCTCCCCTGGCCAGTCGCCTGGGCATCTGGCAGATAGCACGGG